>Ga0209511_1000180_pt1 | contig 72911 bp, 53 predicted proteins | sample SSSSmetaG_FD_184141 | JGI IMG/M metagenome (GOLD analysis project Ga0209511, IMG submission 184141) | Glacier valley bacterial and archeal communities from Borup Fiord, Nunavut, Canada, to study Microbial Dark Matter (Phase II) - ​SSSS... | ecosystem: Environmental > Aquatic > Freshwater > Ice >... | reverse complement strand
GGCTCGATTGGACGGTTATGGCGGTCGGGATTTTGGCTGTAGCATGGGCTGTATGGCGTTCGGTACAAAAAGATAAACGTTTACAGAAGGGTGCCAATAGCGAAGACTACCTGTTTGGCAAAGGCGAACCATGGTATATCATTGGTGCCGCTATTTTTGCTGCAAATATTGGCTCGGAACACCTTGTTGGACTTGCCGGAACAGGAGCAAAGGCGGGTGTTGGTATGGCGCACTGGGAGATGCAAGGCTGGATGATACTTATCCTGGGCTGGCTCTTTGTGCCGTTCTATCAATTGATGAACATTAAGTTGGGGAAAATCATTACAATGCCCGATTTCCTCAAAAATCGCTACACACCTGCTACGGGTTCGTGGCTGTCTATTATCACACTTATAGCATACGTGCTGACCAAAGTAAGTGTAACAGCGTTTACCGGTGGTATCTTCATGGAGAGTCTTCTTGGATTGCCTTTCTGGTACGGAGCTATCGGTTTGATTGTCTTAACGGGTATCTTTACCGTTTTTGGCGGTATGAAGGGTGTGATGACTCTGTCTGCAATTCAAACGCCTATACTTATCATTGGTTCATTCCTTGTGCTTTTCCTGGGATTGTCAGCGCTTGGAGGCGGCAGTATCGCTGAAGGTTGGACTGCAATGATTGACTATTCTAAAACGCTAAACGTAGGAGCAGACGGCGTTGCATACGGTACAAATCACATGTTCCACTTAGAGACGGGTGACCCGTTGTATGACGACTATCCTGGATTTTGGGTATTTATCGGAGCAACAATTATCGGTTTTTGGTATTGGGCTACCGACCAACACATTGTTCAACGTGTACTCGGACAACGAAAAGGTGAGTCCAGCGACGTAGTGATGATGCGTGCGCGCAGAGGTACTATTGCTGCCGGTTATTTCAAATTGTTGCCTGTATTTATGTTCCTGATACCCGGTATGGTAGCAGCTGCATTGGCTGCACGCCCCGGCAGCGGTTTCTCGTTAGAAAACCCTGATACCGCCTTTGGCTCAATGGTTAAGTTTGTATTGCCCGCTGGTGTGAAAGGTATTGTTACCATAGGCTTTATATCCGCATTGGTTGCTTCTTTGGCAGCATTCTTCAACTCTTGCGCTACACTGTATACAGAAGACTTTTATAAGCCAATGTTCAAAAATAAAAGCGAAGCAACATACGTGCGGACAGGTCGTCTGGCAACTGTTGTGGTTGTATTACTTGGGATTGCATGGATACCGGTCATGATGAGTCTCGGCAGCCTTTACTCCTATCTGCAAGGCATTCAATCACTGCTCGCCCCTGCGATGGTAGCGGTATTCGTAATGGGTATATTTTCCAAAAGAATTACGCCCAAGGCTGGTGAAGCAGGTATGATAGTAGGCTTCTTTTTAGGTATGGTACGCTTGCTGACGAACATCTTTACAAATACAGGTAAAGATGCAATGACAGGCTGGTACTGGGAATCCACACATTGGTTCTGGCATACCAACTGGCTTATCTTTGAGATATGGTTGCTTGTCTTCATCATGTTATTTATGGTTGTTGTATCAATTTTTACTCCAAAACCATCTGCTCAACAGATTGAGTTTATCACCTTCACAGGCGACTACAAAACCCTTATCAGGAATAGCTGGAACAAGTGGGATGTAATTGCTTCATCAGGTGTAGTTTTAGCTTGTGCTTTTTTCTACATGTATTTCTGGTAATTAAAACTATAGAATTAGCGCCTTTGTTCTGAAAGGGCGTTAATTCTTTATTAACGACTAATATTTATATATTCTGCTATGCTATCCGATTTAAAAGAACTGGTTTTCAAGGCAAATCTCGATCTGGTAAAACACAATCTGGTGCTTTTTACCTGGGGAAATGCAAGTGGAATCGATCGTGAAAAAGGGCTGGTAGTGATTAAGCCGAGCGGAGTCGATTACGATGTGATGACTGCTGATCAAATGGTAGTTGTCGATCTGGACGGGAATATCGTTGAGGGTGAATTAAAACCTTCTTCAGATACACCGACTCATTTGGCACTATACAAAGCCTTTAATCATATTGGAGGAATTGTTCATACACATTCAACTTACGCAACCTCATGGGCGCAAGCCGGAATATCAATTCCTATTATTGGAACTACGCACGCTGATTATTTTGCCGATGATATTCCATGTACGCGCGACATGAATACAGAAGAAGTGATGGGCGATTATGAGAAAGAAACAGGATCGGTGATTATTAAAAGATTTGCAAATCTAAATGCAAGACATATTCAGGGAGTTTTAGTGAAAAACCATGGCCCTTTTACCTGGGGGAATAATCCGAATGAAGCAGTTCACAACAGCGTCGTTCTGGAAGAGATTGCTAAAATGGCATTTATTGCGCACTCGGTCAATCCGAATCTAAAGATGAACCATCTGCTGACAAAGAAGCATTTCGAGCGGAAACATGGTGCGAACGCTTATTATGGTCAAAAATAAATCATTAAAAAATAATTAACCATGAAAAAATATGTGATTGGTATTGATTACGGTACTGACTCGGCCAGAGCAGTCATTGTGAATGCGTTGAATGGTGATGAAATTGCTTCATCCGTTATAGTTTACCCGCGATGGGCTGCGGGAAAGTTCTGCAATCCGGCAAAAGATCAATACCGTCAACATCCGCTCGACTATATCGAAGCGATGGAACTTTCGGTTAGAGATGCACTTTCGAAAGCTGGTGCGGATGTGGCAAAAAATATTGCAGGCATATCCTTCGATACAACCGGAAGTACCCCGATATTGGTGAATGAAGCTGGAATTCCGCTCGCCTTAACTCCCGAATTTGCCGAAAACCCAAATGCAATGTTTGTTTTGTGGAAAGACCACACTGCAGTTAAAGAGGCTGCCGAAATTAATAAACTTTGCAAAAGCTGGAAAACAGACTATGCCCAATACGAAGGTGGAATCTATTCATCAGAGTGGGTTTGGGCGAAAATGTTACATGTACTTCGCGCGGATGAAAAGGTTCGTAAAGCGGCATACTCATGGATTGAACATTGTGACTGGATGCCGGCATTAATTACCGGAGTTATATTACCTGAAAAAGTTCTCAGAAGCCGATGTGCCGCAGGTCATAAATCGATGTGGTTCGAAGGTTGGGACGGTTTGCCATCTGAAGAATTTCTTACTGCGCTCGATCCTTGTTTGAGCGGCTATCGGGCAAAACTTTACAGCAAAACATTTACGAGCGACGTGAAAATTGGAAACCTGACTGCCGAATGGGCTGAACGGTTAGGTTTGTCTGCTGATGTTGCTGTTGGAGTTGGCGGTTTCGATTGCCACTTTGGCGCTGTTGGCGGCGAAGTAACACCGAATGTATTGGCCAGGGCAATTGGAACATCAACCTGTGATATCATGGTGGCTTCATACGATCAGATTGGTGATAAACTGATAGCCGGAATATGCGGACAGGTTGACGGATCGGTAATTCCGGGTTACATCGGACTTGAAGCCGGACAGTCGGCTTTCGGCGATATTTATGCATGGTTTAAAAAGGTCGTGGCATGGCCATTAGAAAATATTCTTGCCAAATCGACAATTATCGATGCTGAAACGCGCGACAAACTAATCGCGGAAACGATGGATCAGATTATTCCTGAATTGTCGGCAGAGGCAATGTTGGTTCCTATTGAAGAATCGACAATAATTGCGGTTGACTGGATGAATGGCCGCCGTACTCCGGATGCAACACAGGAAGTAACAGGATCTATAACCGGCTTAAAGTTAGGATCAACTACGCCAAAGATATTCCGTGCACTTGTTGAAGCAACGGCTTTTGGGTCGAAAGCAATCGTCGACAGGTTTGAACGTGAAGGGGTTGACATTAAGGAAATCATTGGTTTAGGCGGAGTGGCAAAAAAATCGCCATTTGTAATGCAGACGCTTGCTGATGTATTGAATATGCCAATAAAAGTCGCCAGAACAGAACAGACGTGTGCCTTTGGTGCTGCTATGTTTGCATCGGTTGTTGCTGGAATCTATCCTAAAGTCGAAGATGCGCAGAAAGCAATGGGGAAAGGTTTCGAAAAAGAATATTTTCCCAATTCTGAAAACGTTGTAAAGTATGCTGAGATCTACCATAAATATTTGAAGATCGGAGCATTTACCGAAAAAGAGCTTTAGATTCCATTTTGCCGGGAGCATTTCCGGCAAACTTGTAATTTGCAATGAGAGTGATTATAATATCTTGAATTATAATCATTCTCATTTTTTTTTATTCCCGCAAACCTTTTATCCCTTATTTCGCCTACTTTAGCCAAACGAAAAATAGAAAAAACAGAATTTGTATTTCTTTTTTTGATCAGTTTTGTACCAGTACTATTTAGGTTTAAAAAATTAGATGCTTTAAACTGTTAAATTACACAATCGGATTAATATGGTTATTCCTGAAAATATTAATATTTTAATAGTTGATGATAATGCGTTGGTTCTTAAAGCCTACGAAAACGTATTGTCTAAACGGGGATATCATGTTTTAACTGCTGAAAATGGCAACGATGCGCTTCAAATTATTCGTCAGGAAAAAATTTCACTGATTCTTCTTGACGTTGTGTTACCTGATCTTTCGGGTTTGGAAATTCTGAGATTAATTAAATCAAATCCGAAAACGGAGCATATTTTCGTTGTTCTTATTTCGTCAATGGCAACCTCATCGGGAAACCAGATTGAAGGAATGGAATTAGGAGCAGACGGATACCTGGTAAAGCCAATGCCAGTTTGGGAATTGGTGGTGAGGATAAATGGGTTTTTAAAACACATGCTCACCATAGATCTTTTAAAGAAGAGCGAGAAGAGATATCGCAGAATATCAGAAAAGGTCAAAGTAGAATTGAATGAATCAAATTCTTATTTGAAGGCAATTCTTGAGAACAACAGCAATATTTTTGTGGCCATGGACAAAGATTGTAAGGTCCAGTTCGCAAATAAACCTGCCATCGAAATATCCAGGATCATTTACGGAAATGAACTTGAACTTGGGAAGTCACTACTGGATATTATAAGTGCCGATCAACTCGTTCAATTTAAGAAAGACATCAAATTAGCTTTAAATGGAAGTCCGGTATATATTGAAAGACCATATATTAAAAATGATCATGTGAAAACATGGTTTGGAATTCAATATTCGCCTTCTACCGACAATTTAGGTAATATAATTGGCCTGTTTATAATTATTTCAGATATTACTCAGCGCAAGGAAGCTGAAGCGTTAATTATGAATTATCAGACAGAACTTGAGCAAACTGTTAAGAAACGCACGTCCGAGCTTGTCAGCTTAAATGAGGGTTTGATCCAGGAAATCAATGAACGTAAACGAGCAGAACAAGAATTACGAAAACTTTCGAGCGTTGTTGAACAAGCAGCAGACCATGTACTAATTACGGATAAAAACGGAATTATTGAATATGTAAATCCTGCATTTGAGGTTGCTACCGGATATTCGAAAGAAGAAGCAATCGGGTTGTCTCCTAATTTTCTTAAATCGGAAAATAGTGATCCTGAATTTTCTAAAGAGCTTTGGCGAACTGTCTTACAAGGCCAGACTTTTAGAGGAATAACGATCAATAAGAAAAAGGATGGTTCACTTTACTACGAATCAATGACCGTTACACCGCTCTTAGATTCGAACAATAATATTACCCATTTAGTCTCTGTGGCGAGTGACATTACCGAGCGACAACAATCTGAAAAAGATAAGATTGCACGAGAGGCAGCCGACCAGGCAAATAAGGCCAAAAGCATGTTCCTCGCAAATATGAGTCACGAAATCAGAACTCCAATGAACGCCATTATCGGTTTTTCTGATTTACTTTATTCAAGTATAAAAGACGAGAAGCAACGTTCGCAGATCGATGCGATTCGCAGCAGTGGTAAAAACCTTTTGCGAATAATCAACGACATCCTTGACCTGTCGAAGATTGAAGCCGGGAAAATGGTTATTCAAAATGAATCCATTAACATCCATAGTATTATAAAAGAGGTTGAAACAATTTTCACACATATTACAAAGGAAAAGGGAATCAGGTTTGTTATTGATGAAGTAGAAGAAATTCCTTCAGCGCTGATGCTTGATGAAACCCGGATTCGGCAGATTCTTTTTAATCTTATTGGCAATGCCTTCAAGTTTACGGAATCAGGTGAAGTTACCCTTTCTGTGATGGAAAAGATTAAAGAGAAAGACAAAATTGATTTGATAATCTCGGTTAAAGATACGGGAATTGGAATCCCGGTCGATCAGCAGAACCTGATATTTGAAGCATTTAATCAGCAGGAAGGACAACGAACAGTCCAGTATGGTGGAACCGGATTGGGCCTTACGATTACCAAACGCCTTGTTGAGATGATGGGTGGAGATATCAAGTTAAGCAGTGAGCCTGGTAAAGGAAGCGTATTTACGATTACACTTCCTGATATCAGTGTAAAAGAGGATGAAAAGGAGGTTTCCGAAATTAACTTGTCAGATGCGTCAACACTGTTTTTTGAAAAAGGATCTGTATTGATAGCTGATGATAATCCGGAGAACAGGAAGTATTTAGTCGATCTGCTGAGTCATTTTCCATTGAAATTATATGAAGCGGAAAATGGAATCGAAGCAATAGATAAAGCAATACAATACCTGCCGCAGGTTATATTAATGGATTTTAAAATGCCGGTGATGAGTGGTGGCGAAGCCATTGAGATACTTAAAAAGCAGGAAACCACCAAAGCAATTCCCATTATTGCTTTATCTGCTTCATCACGGGAAGTTATAGAGGAACAAAGTGGAGCCGCTTTTGACGATTTTATATTGAAACCGATCAATGCATCAGAATTACTGGAACATCTAAAGAAGTATCTTAAGTTTCATATACTTGCTGAATCTGTTCGTTCTGAACCTGAAATCGATTCAGATTACACTTCAAATTGGTCGAATACAAATAAAGATCAGTTGCCGGAACTTATTGAACTTCTTGAAAACGAATATGTCCCGATTTTTACAAATGTTGCAAAGAAACAGGTGATCGGACAAATAAAAACTTTTGGAGAGCAGCTCATTGCACTGGGAATCGATCGTTCAAATACGATCGTTACCGAGTTTGGCAGAGAGCTTTCTACCTATGCCAACAATTTTGAAATTAGCAAGATGATGAAAAAATTGATGACATTTCCTGAATTAATAAACAGATTAAAAAAGCTAATGGAGGAATAATTTATGAATGAGGTCCTAAAAGATTTTAAAGTTTTGGCAGTTGATGATAACCCGAAAAATATACAGGTTATCGGAAGTATTCTGATGGAGGCAAATTATGAGGTTGGTTTTGCAATGGATGGAAAACAAGCACTCGAACTGCTCTCTGAATCAAAAGACTATGATTTGGTTTTGCTCGATGTAAATATGCCGGTTATGAATGGATTCGAAACTTGCAAAGCAATGCGTCACAACGAATTTCTCCGTGAAATCCCCGTTATCTTTTTGACAGCACTGAATGAACCGGAAAATATTCTTACCGGTTTTGATGTTGGTGGACAGGACTATGTCTCTAAACCTTTCAATTCCAAAGAACTACTTTCAAGGGTGAAAACCCATCTTGATTTAAAGCGGAGCAAAGATCAGCTGAAAATGGTCAATCAATGGCTTGAGATCAAAGTAAAAGAACGAACCCAGGAGTTGCAGAACGCAAATGCGGATCTTGAAATAGCCAATAATGAGTTGGTATACCTTGACAAGGCAAAAGGTGATTTTCTTGAGAAATTAAGTCACGAAATTCGTGCACCATTAGCAGGAATCATGGGCTTTATCAGCGTACTTCAAAATGAAATAAATCCGACAGAATTGATGGATTTGCTTAAATACCTTGACGTTTCTGCTGCACGGCTCGAAAGATTCACAACGATAAGTATGCTAATCACCGAATTGAGAACCAAAACTACTTCAATCAACAGGGAAGAAGTGAAGGTTGATGATCTGATTGAATTTATCAGGCAACGGCAATCCGAACAGATTGAACTCAGAAATATGTCTGTTGTTGTTGAAGGGGCAATTGATACCATAACTATCAATGGTGAAAGAAATCTTTTGGAGATCTGTTTCGAAAGTTTACTCGATAATGCGCTGAAATATTCCCCCAACGGAAGTAAAATGACGATCAGCATCAAATCGATCGAAGGGCAGGTTATTTGTTCTTTTAATGATCAGGGACGTAAATTTAACACAGAAACCTTGACTAAAATTTATGATTTCCTTTCGCTAAAATATAAACAATTCGAAGATAATGAGGCGCTTGATATAGCATTGGTAAATTTGATTATGGATGCACATTGTGGCAAAATGGAAGTGACGAACAACGACAATGTAGGCGCGACCATTCGTTTGATTTTTCCTGATTTTAGCCGAATTAACAATAATTAACTTAATATGTTTTGTCATTATTTTAAAATTATCCATAGTATCAATGATCAGTTGATTACCAATTTAATACAAACATTTATACTTCGAATATCTTAAACAGAAAGTCATAATAATTCATTTAAAGGGATCCGTTTGTCCAATGAATCAGATCAGTTAGAGTGTATAAAGTTGTAGGTTTCAGGAAGCTATTTTTTTTAACAAAAAATTATTTTATATTTGGCCATTGCCAGATTGTGCATTTCCGATGTAAATAAATTCACCGGGAACAGCATAATTTATTATTAACAGCTCCGTTAAAAGCAAATTATTTAGGCTTTTTAGAGAGTTTTAACAAATAAGGGAGAAACAAAATCGCCGATTTGTCGTTACTCTGGGCAAGGAACAATGTTTAATAAATTTTTTAAATATGGGAAGACCACCAACAAGAGCGAAAGAATATAGAGATGGTTTTTATATTGAAGTTCGCAATAAAGGATCCTTAACTGGAATAAAGATTATTCGAAAGAGCAAAGAGGAGATGATGCTGGCTATTAGTGAATATGGCAAATCGAAAGAAGTTGTCGTATTGGGTGAATCAAAAGGGGGCAAATGGACCAATAAACCAGAGATTTACCAGAAAGCAGACAGCGTTGAGCGTGATTAGCTTTAGAAACTGATATAATTGTTACATTGGTACCGTTTTTAAAACCACTCAATGAGGAATTTGCAATTATTCAGTACAAAACCTTTTCATCAACTGATGCATCATGCCAACGAAGATAATGGCATGAAAAGAGCGCTTAGCGCTACAAACCTTACCACTCTTGGTATTGGTGCAGTTATTGGAGCCGGTATCTTTGTTTTAACCGGACAAGCCGCTGCACAATATGCCGGACCGGGAATCGTGATATCATTTCTGATTTCCGGTCTGGCATGTTTGTTTGCGGGATTGTGTTACGCCGAATTTGCTTCGATGATTCCGATTTCAGGAAGCGCTTATACTTATGCATATGCCACCCTTGGCGAATTTATTGCATGGATCATCGGATGGGATCTCATTCTTGAATATTTATTTGCGGCATCCACTGTTTCAGTCGGATGGTCGGGATATGTCGTTAGTTTTCTGAAAGATTTTGGAATTTTTATTCCTCCCCAGTTTACAGCCGCATGGAGTACCGTTTTGGTTGATATTCCCAACCTTGGTTGGAAACCACTAACCAGCCAGATTACCGACAGCCTGATGGCTTCAGGAATCGCTGTTGATACACTTCCTCATATTACAGCCGTGTTAAATCTACCTGCCATGTTTATTATTGCAGCTATTACCGTCTTGCTTATTATTGGAATTAAGGAATCAGCCAGCTTTAATAATATCATGGTAATTATAAAAGTATTCGTGATTCTTCTTTTTATCGGCATTGGATTTTTCTTTGTGAATAAAGCAAACTGGCATCCGTTTATTCCGGAAAATACAGGTGTTTGGGGTCATTTTGGCTGGAGTGGCATACTTCGTGGTTCAGCAGTCATCTTTTTCGCTTATATAGGCTTTGATGCTGTTTCCACAGCGGCCCAGGAAGCGAAAAATCCGCAACGCGATATGCCGATTGGTATCCTGGGGTCGCTGGGTATTTCTACCGTTTTATACATACTGGTTGCGATCGTCTTAACAGGAATTGTAAGTTATACTTTTCTGAATGTTGCCGATCCGATTGCTGTTGGAGTTGACGCTATGGGGAAGGGGTTGTTCTGGTTACGACCAATTATTAAAATAGCGGCAATTGCAGGATTAAGCTCTGTAATTCTTGTCATGATGCTTGGTCAGCCGCGTATTTTCTATGCGATGGCCAAAGATGGTTTACTGCCTCCCCGTTTTGCAAAAATACATCCGCGGTTTAAAACGCCTTATTTCAGTACAGTTATTACAGGAATTGTTGCATGCATTCTCGCCGGTATCCTTCCAATTAATATTCTTGGCGAACTGGTTTCGATCGGAACATTACTCGCCTTTGCAATTGTTTGTATCGGCATCCTCTTTTTAAGGTATAAACGCCCTGAACTTAAACGACCTTTCAGAACACCTTGGGTTCCGCTTATACCTATACTTGGAGCTTCTATCTGCCTGCTTCAAATGTATTCCTTGCCGTTCGACACATGGCTTCGTTTAATCGTCTGGATGGCGATTGGAATGGTCATCTATTTTACTTATAGCGTTCACCATAGTGAGATAAGGAAAGAAAAAGCTGAAAACAAGGAAAAGATTTAGAACCATCAGAAATGTTTGTGCATTTTTAAAAAGCCTCTTTAAATGAAACCGTTTGCATCAATCAATACAAATCGCTGGAACAGGTTTCGGTACACGCTTTATGCGCCGGGTTATGATATTGCAGGCCGGATATTTTCGAAATCAAGAAACAAATCAATCACGGAACTTGGAATAAACCCGGATGACGAAGTATTGATTGTTGGGGCAGGTACAGGTCTCGATCTTGAGTTTATCGCCGACAATTGCCATATCACTGCGACCGATATCACGCCAGCGATGATCGCACAAACCATCAAAAAGAATGTGGTTTTAAAACTTAATCTGACTGCAGTTGTAATGGATGGGCAGCACCTGAACTTTGCCGACAATTCAGTTGATAAAATAATTCTCCATTTAATACTTGCTGTTATTCCCGATCCTGTACTTTGTTTAAAAGAGTGTGAAAGGGTGCTGAAACCAGGCGGTCGAATCACCATCTTCGATAAGTTTGTTCCCAAAGGTCGCGCACTGTCGTTTTGGAGGAGATTTTTCAATCCGGTCACCAATTTATTATTCAGTAATATAAACCGCCGGTTCGAAAGCATCGTCTCCGAAACCAGTTTAGTGACAGAATCGGATATCCCCGCTGATTTTAATGGCAATTTCAGAATAATCAGGTTAATAAAATGATGAAATTGATTTAATTTGCATTTTATAACGTTAAAACCTGTTGAATGTCTTTGATCCAAAAAATCAGAAAAAGCAAATATCACTTACTCCTCTCTGTTCTTCCGATTGTTTTCCTGGCCGGGATTATAAAAATTGCTTGTCATTTACTGGGATGGGAAGTTATTCCCAAAGAACTGACCACTTTTTTCCCAAGTATCCTGACCGGGATTATTTTTATACTCGGTTTTTTATTAGCCGGCGTGGTGACTGATTATAAAGAAAGCGAGAAGATCCCGAACGAAATGGCGGCTTCACTTTATGCAATATGGCAGGAAGCCGAATACATCAAAGGTGTACAAAACTGTCCATCCGCACCTGGCCTGATCAGCCGTTTGCAATTATTTGTGCCAACATTGAAACAGGAATTCTTTTTAAAACGAAACGATCAATTGCATAAGTTGCTCGAGGCGCTTTCCGGCGATGTTATTCTTTTAGGGAAAGAGGGTGCGACCCCTAACTATTTGGCAAGGATAAAAGTAGAAATCACCAACCTGAAGAAACTCATAAACAGGATTACAGTTGTGAAAGCCACCGATTTTATTCCCTCCGTATTTGTTTGCATTGAGGCAATAACAATCACGTTCCTGGCTGTTTACTGCCTTTTGGCTGTTGATCCATGGTGGGGCGGATTGATTCTGGTTTGCATTTTCACATTCGTGATATTTTCAATACTTACGTTGATAAAAGATATGGAAGATCCTTTCGAATACGACGGTTCCGGTTACTCCAAATCGGATGAAATAAGTCTCGAAATACTCGATAATTTTCAGAAAGAGATCGAAGGAAAATTATAATTGTTCACGGTTGTAGAAACGGACGGCCGTCCGTCTCTACATCGCCCCAATAATCTATTAATGTGGTTTAATAAAAATCCATTTGGTGTCCATTCAAATTGAATACAGTCCAACTGAACCCATTTGGAGTCCGTTCAAATTGAATACAGTCCAAATGAACTGCTTTGGTGTCCATTCAAATTGAATACATTCCAAACAAACCCATTTGTTGTCGCAGAAATTTTATTTTAGTTCAAATGAACTGATTTGGTGTCGCAGAAAATTTCCGACAGTCCAAATGAACCTGTTTGGTGTTTCGGAAAAATTTCCGACAGTCCTTCACGGAAATAGTCGTTTTATTCCTTGAATTAAATACACAGATTACAATAATTCACCTTTGATTTCATATTTGAGAAGAATAGAATATCTTTGAGACTGAAAGTAAAATCTGTTTTTAGGCCTAAAGAATAAGAAGAATTCTTCTTAATGCGAAAACCCTTACGGTATTGATGTTAACTTATACTATTTGAGCAGATGAGAACGGAAAGATTTTTACCCTATAAAAGAATAAAATTCCAGCATAAAATCACCTTTCTGTATTTTATAATCGGCTTACTATGGATCTATTTATCCGATACTGTTTTTAACAGTATTATCGGAGATCGGGAAGTAATGCTTGAAATTCAGATAGTAAAAGGTTTTCTGTACGTTTTAATTACTTCACTTCTATTGTTTTTTTTAATAAATAACCATTTGAAGTTGCTGCAAATAGCAAAAGAAAAAGCAGAGGAAAGTGATCGCTTGAAATCGGCCTTTTTAGCCAATATGAGTCACGAAATCAGAACACCTATGAATGGTATTCTGGGTTTTGCCGAACTGCTCAAAGAACCAAAACTAAATGACAAAGAGCAGTTGGAGTACATCGGTATCATCGAAAAAAGCGGCAAACGATTGCTTAATATTATCAATGATATTATTGATATATCGAAAATAGAAGCGGGACAAGTTGAGGTTAATATTGTCGAATCAAATATCAATGATCAAATCGAATACATTGATACGTTTTTTCAACCTGAATTCGAAAGAAAAGGTTTGATGCACTCATTCAAAAATGGCTTATCCGCCAATGAGTCCATCATTAAAACAGACCGCGAGAAAATCTATGCGATTCTGTCAAACCTTGTTAAAAATGCAATTAAATATACGAATACTGGTTCAATAGAATTTGGATATGACCTTGCAAGCATTACTGCTGCACAAGATCGGTTGTTTCTACAGTTTTACATTAAAGACACAGGGATAGGTATTCCAAAAGACAGACAAAAAGCTGTTTTTGAACGATTTATTCAGGCGGATATTTCTGATAAAATGGCATTGCAGGGAGCCGGCCTGGGATTGTCGATTTCGAAAGCTTATGTGGAAATGCTGGGAGGAAAGATATGGGTTGAAAGTGAGCCTGGAAACGGGACAATATTTTATTTTACGGTTCCATATACTTCTGAAAATAAATCTGAACTCATTATAAAGGATGCTTCAACAACTGTTGCACAGAGACAAATTGGCAACCTGAAAATATTGATTGTTGAAGATGATAAAACATCAGATCAGTTCATTACGATAGCACTTATTAAATTCTGCAAAAAAGTTTTACATGCACAAAACGGTGTCGACGCGATTAGGATATGTCGCGAGAATCCTGATATTGATTTAATTCTGATGGATATTAAAATGCCCGATTTGGATGGATATGAAGCTACACGCCAGATCCGTGAGTTTAATATGGATGTGATAATCATAGCACAAACTGCGTATGGACTTTTGGGCGACAGGGAAAAGACGCTCGAAGCGGGATGCAACGACTATATCTCAAAGCCTATAATTGCAGATGAATTACTGGCTTTAATACAATTGCAGTTAAACAAGGTGGTGAAAAACACAAAATAGCAGTTCAAAAAACAACTTAAGCACAAAGCAGATGACAAAGATTAAACCAGACTTGAGGAAACTGATACCTATGACAAAATTTGTGAACCCAAGCGTTCTCGTTCTTCTTTTGTTATTTGCATCGACTTCACATGCGCAGGAAACTTCTAAAAAGATAACCATTAATAACGATCTGGAAATCGTTCAACTTACGCCAAATGTTTATCAGCATATTTCGTATGCCGAATTTACCGGATTTGGTCGTGTTGAATGCAATGGAATGATTCTGACAGCGGATGATAAAGCCTTTCTGTTTGATACCCCGCCAACAGAACAATTGACAAAACAGTTGGTGGATTGGATCGCACAAACATTGAAACTTAAAGTCGTTGGATTTATTCCAAACCATTGGCACAGCGATTGTATAGGAGGACTTTCCTACCTTCAAAGCATCGGTGTCGAATCGTATGCCAACCAGATGACCATTGATATTGCAAAAGTCAAAAACCTTTCTGTTCCCGCACATGGATTTAAAGATTCTCTTAACCTTCAACTCGGAAACACAGCCATTAATTGTTACTACCTTGGGGCTGGTCATTCGATGGACAATATTGTCGTATGGATTCCTTCGGAGAAAGTGTTGTTCCCAGGATGCCTTGTGAAGGAGATGAATGCGAAAGGATTAGGAAATACTGTTGATGGAGATCTTAAAGCATATCCACAAACGATTGAAAAAGTACTTCACAAGTTTCCGGATGCTAAATTTGTTATTCCGGGACATGGTACATTTGGCGGAATCGAATTAGTCAGGCATACCAAAGAGCTGTTAAAATGTGACAATTAGATAATTTACGAATTGTCGGATTAACCTTTATCCTTCTCTGTTTGTTATTACTTTTGAGCGGTACAAGACGACAAACTCAAATTCTTAATACAATGCAAACAATTTTAGGTGCTGGTGGATCAATTAGTATTGAATTGGCTAAATCGTTGAAATATTTTACAGATGATATCAGGTTAGTTGGTCGTAAACCAAAGAAAGTAAATGAGACGGACCAGTTGTTTCCTGCTGATTTAACAGTCGCGGAACAAGTTTATAAAGCAGTTGCAGGTTCCGAAATTGTTTACCTGACTGTTGGGCTTGAATACAGTACTAAGGTATGGCAGAAACAATGGCCTCCACTGATGCAGAATGTAATTGATGCCTGTATTGCGCACAATGCAAAGCTTGTCTTCTTTGACAATGTATATTCAATCGGAGGCGACTTTGTCAGGCACATTACCGAAGAAACACCCATCTATCCGACAAGCAAAAAAGGGGAGGTTAGGGCGCAGGTTGACCTTTTGCTGCTCGATAAGATGAAAGCAGGAAAGATTAAAGCCATAATTGCCCGTGCACCCGACTTTTATGGTGTTGATATTGATAAAAGCATTTTGATGTCTTTGATTTACAAAAATCTTGCATCCGGGAAAAAGGCGCAATGGATGTTTAATGCGAAGGTTAAACACTCTTACATTTATACGCGCGATGCCGGTGCTGCTACCGCATTACTGGGAAATACCCCCGATGCCTATAACCAGATCTGGAATCTTCCGACTGATCGCCGATCGCTGAATGCCGAACAATGGATTGACCTCTTTTCGAAAGAGATGGGGAAGCGAAATGATTACAAATTGATTTCGGGATGGATGGTGCGGTTGTTGGGAATTTTCATCCCTTTTTTGAAAGAACTATTCGAAATGCGGTACCAGTTCGACCGCGATTATTTTTTCGACAGCATCAAGTTTGAGAAGTATTTTAAATACCAGCCAACCAAATACGAAGCCGGCGTAAAAGAAATTGTACAGAAACTCGCTACAAAGAAATCAAAGCTCTAAATGACTATTTTACCTCGTAATAAAACGATTGTCGTATTCCTGATCTTATCCGGTCTCATCTTTCTTTCGTATTGTTTTTTCGAATCGCGGTGGATAAAAATCACTGAAATCGAAATCAAATCAGCAGATGTTCCTGATTCGTTTAACGGATCGAAGATTGTCTTTATATCTGATGTTCATCGGGGACCATTTCTTTCATCCGAACGATTGTCTGGTATTGCCGATCGGATTAATGAGATAAGACCCGAAGTGATTATTTTAGGCGGCGATTATGTCCATTACAAGTCGAAATATATTAAGCCGGTATTTAACGAGTTTGGCAAGCTTCAGTCCGACCTGGGCGTTTATGCCGTTTTAGGGAATCACGATCATTATGCAGGAGCCGATTTTACGAGGAAGATGATGGTGAAATATGGGATTAGTAACATTGATAATCAATCTTTGTGGGTAAAGAAGGGCAATGATAGTATCAAAATCGGGGGAGTTGGAGATTTGTGGGAAGATATCCAATTACCTGAAAACACTTTAAACGGATTAAAGACATCAAACTTCGCCATTTTGGTTTCCCATCAGCCGGATTATATCGAAAAGATGAGTACAGATCTGATTGATTTAACCCTTTCTGGTCATACACATGGCGGACAGATTACCTTTTTTGGTTTGTGGGCTCCCATTTTACCATCCCTCTATGGACAGAAGTATCGGTATGGCTTAATTGATTCGGGAAAAATGAAATCCTATATCTCTTCTGGTATCGGAGCCGTTGACCTTCCTTTCCGATTTTTCTGCAGACCCGAAATCGTTGTTATCAGGCTTAAAAAGGCTGAATTGTAATTAGCCGAATTCCATTCATCCTCAAATTAGGGGTATTCGCCGATATATTCTGACAATTGGTCAGTATTTATTTTTTTAATTTGAGGGAATGAACCAGCTTTGTTGTGTAAATTGATAAAACGATCAGCCATGAATACCTTCAGAATGTTTTTTCTAATTATTGTTTCAGCTATTCAAATTTCGGGGATGTTCGCAAAAAGCACCTGGGAATCGTTGCAGTTGACAGAATTTGCCGCAAAAGCTTGTCAGGATGTTAAACATGAGGCTTCCTTCAAAATGAACGAGATGAAAAACGAATTGCAGATAAATGAGAATGCCGATTTTCAGCGTCTGAATTGTAAAGAGACTTTAACGAAGAGTGAAGTGCAGCCTGCACTTGTATCAGATAAGGGAGAGAATCTTCCTGCTGTAAAAGCTTCAGACAACAGTCAGCAAACGATAAAAAAAAGCGGCGTGATAAGCCAAATAAGGTTTGATGGAACAGTAACTGCGGAACTGTTTTAAAACCGGAAATTCCAGGTAATAGAAGGGATGACAGAAAAGAGATAAAGTTTTACAGCTTCAGTTTGAGATGAATTGCTTTCTTTTGTCTGGAACGAAATTGAGTAAGCGTTTTTTCGGCCATAGGCATTGAAAACGCCGAAGCTTAGTTCTGATCTGAATTTAGGGGTTTCCTTTAGCAATAAGCTTGCTCCAAGATCTAACCGGTGATAAGCCGGCATCCGATATCCATTTCGGCTTGTGTAATAGTTAACAATGTTTCCATCTATCTCATATTTTCCGCTCGGAAAAGTAATCGCGTTTCCTGTATAATAGACCCATGTTGCCGATAGCGAAAGCTTTTTGCTTGCTTTTAAGTTTGTTACAATTGAGATATCATGTGTTCGATCCTGCCTTGCTGGATACAATGTTCCGTCGTTAATCTCGCCAAATCGTTTTTCTGTCCGCGATAAAGTGTAGGAGATCCATCCCGTAAAGATACCATCGTCTTTTTTGCATAGAAACTCAAGTCCATACGAACGTCCTTTCCCGAATAGAAGTTCAGCCTCCGCATTTTCATTCAGAAATACATCTGCATTATTCCGGTAATCGATCTGGTTTTGCATATCTTTATAATAACCTTCAATCGAAAAATTAATTCCGTTTGACTTGAACTGTCTGAAATATCCTGCTGAAATTTGTGATATAAACTGCGGCTTGATGTTGTTCGAGCTGGGCAACCAATAATCAACAGGAGTGCCCGCCGAAGAATTCGATAACAAATGAATGTATTGGCTCATCCGGTTGTATCCGGCTTTGATGGAAGATACATCTGATAGGAGCCAGGTTAAGTTAAATCTTGGTTCAAATCCGATATAGTTACGGTAAAACTTTCCCGAATTAAATGCTTCAGTTTTGGCAATGCTACCTGCGGAGTTATATGTATTCTCAGTCCCCGGAGCAATTCTCGAGAATGTTGACATTCGAATGCCATAGCCAACATTTACTTTTTCAGATATTTGATGTTCCGAAAATGCATAAACTGCATTTTCCCAGCCATCTTTTTCAGATATTTTAAAACTTTTAATGTTTTTGGAACTCGACATTACTTCGCCGGGTTTGAAATGATGAAGTACCGAATTAAATCCAAAAAGGAAACTAAGGTGATTAAACAGCGACAACGCGTAATCCTGTTTGAGCGAAAGGTCATTAATCCCAGCCTCCAATGAAAATTTACCATCGATATCTCCTTCAGTTTTGTAGTTATAGTCATTGATAACCATCGTTGTATTTGCAAAAAGCGACGGCGAAAACTGATGATTCCAACGAAGAGAACCCGCTTTATTACCCCAGCTAAATCCAAAATCCTTTGCTTGCAATACATCACGACCAAAATATCCTGAAATGAATACCCGGTTATTCTTATTAATGATCAGATTCGTCTTTAAATTTAAATCATAGAAGTACAGTTTGTTATCCTTTATTTTATCATCGTTTGACAAAGGAAGAAAAAGATCAGCATAGGTTCTTCTTCCCGAAATCATAAATGATGATTTATCCTGCGAAATCGGGCCTTCTGCCATCAATCGTGAAGATATCAGGCCGATTCCACCAGAGACATGGTAATCCTTCAGATTTCCCTCTTTCATCCTGATATCCATCACCGATGAGGCACGACCGCCGTATCGCGCCGGAACGCCCCCTTTGTACAACTTAACATCGCGAATAGCATCGGAGTTGAAGACTGAAAAGAATCCAAGGAGGTGCGAAGGATTAAAAACCGGGGCATCATCCAGTAAGATAAGATTCTGATCGGGATTGCCGCCACGAACATAAAATCCTGAATTCCCTTCCCCAACAGGCGAAACGCCAGGCATCAGCTGAATCGATTTCAGGATGTCCTGTTCTCCAAAAAGGACCGGGATTGTACTTAATTCTTTGACATCGAGGCGCACCGTCCCGATTTCATTTTGCCGGATCAGATTTTCTTTTGGATGGCCGATGATGGTAATCTCTTTGATATTGGTTTCCTGTGGTGAAAGTGAAATGTTTTCATGAAGGTTTTTATCAAAAGTGATCTCCTTTTTAATTGTTTGATATCCAACATAGGAGAAAACCATATTGTACTTTCCTTCAGGCAAGGTCATTGAGAAAAAACCATATTCGTTAGTCGAAACACCCGTTTTCAGTAATTCGGGATAGATGGTGGCATAAATCAACGCTTCGCCTGAAGTTGCATCGTGAAGATAACCACTCAATGTAAATCGTTGCTGAGCAAAGGAAGTTAAAGGGAAAAACATGTATAGCAGGAAAACAACGCATATATGCGCTTTCAACAATGCCGGGATTTCGGCCGTTTTACTTGTAAAAATAGGCATTAATCGAAATTAGATCGTTCGTTTCCGCAAGCCATTCAGATATTCAGCAAATTTAGTTTTTTTATTAAATTTCTATTTCCTTGGATCAAATGATTGTTGCAGCCAAACCCGGAACCATGAATGTTCGTCGAGCGTATTCCCCGCTGAAGCGTAATCGCAAAATGTAATATCCACAGGATTATTCTCCGCTTCCTTATGTGATTCAATCATAAAAGAACCTTTGTATTTCATCCAGATACCATCCTGATTTGTCCCTGCAGGTTCGAGGTTGACAAACCCGTCCTTATCAAGTACTGGTTTAATCGTTTCATCCACATGCGGATTTCCAAGTCTGGCATCGCGTGTAAGCACAATCGGACCGCGAACGATTGCAATGTTTTTGGGTAATTCGCCCATGTGAACGATGCGTCCACGCATATCAACCATAAGACTGATCACATCTCCTGATTTCCAAACACGGGAGATCTCTGCATACTTTCCTGGAACAATGTTTTCAACTGGCTGACCATTAATTGTCAGTATTGATTGTTGACTCCAAATTGGAATTCGGATCCGAACTTTTATCTGCTCTTCTTTTGGTGCAATCATTTTTATGGAGATGCTTCCTGAAACCGGATAATCTGTTTGCTGAATAACTTCCATTGGTTTGCCACCTGGAGTTAACAAATGGTAGCTTCCATCAACAAAGAAATTGACGCTGATTCCGTCTTTTTCATTCATCACCGCCGTAAGGGGAAGTGTAAACAGACCTCGCGGACCGCTCGCAACACAACAATTAAGACCCATACCACATTGTTCACTTCCTTGAAGTCGTCGTCCGGCTAAAGGAGAATATTTGGCCCAGTCTGAACCGTCGGTATACATTGAACCAAGCAAGGCATTGTAATAAGTCTGCTCAATTGCATCGGCATATTTCACTTCGCCTGTAAGCCGTAACAGTTGCTGACTCAATTTGATCCAGGTAGCTGTAACACATGTTTCCTGGTAATGATCAATGTGCATGGTCTGAAGGCGTTTCCCTCCAAACCAACACTCAACACCAGAACCTGAACCTGAAATGTTGATTTCGGTGTCGAATATATTCTGCCAGGTTTTCTCTACAGCATCCCGGTATTCTGTTTTACCTGTCAATCGGTAAAGTTCAAGTAATCCTTCGTAACACGACATCATTTCGTATGCTTTCTGTCCCTGTTCAGCGCCAAACCAGTTTTGAGGTTTTGGAAATCGTTTGGCAACATCGATGCCAGATTTGGAGATCAGTTGTGGTCCTTCAGGAGTTTCCCATTCCCGGACAATCTCATTGGCAAAGTCGAGGTAACGCTGATCGCCGGTTCGGGAATAAAGCTGGCAAATCGGTTCAAGTACTGAACTTGCAGCCATTCCGTGATGATTCCCTTTTTTCACAATCAATGCATTCTTATCTGCCAGCTCTTTGATCAGGTGATCTGCCAGTTTCTTCACTGCCAGCAATGTATTATTATCTTTTGTGAGATCGTAATAAGCCAGCAATCCTAACATACAGTATTTTCTGCCCCAGATATCCCATTGTTCAAGCTGTTTATTCTCCGCATAATTCCCAATATAACCATCAGGTGTTTGCGTTGAAAGAAGACTTGAAACGGCCTGGTCAAGCTTTGCTTTTAATTGAGGTTCTGGACGGTAACGGTACGCCGTTACTGCCGATGTAAACCATTTTCCCCAAAATTCACTCTGCCAGCAACGATCTTCTGTCCGGTTTCGAAATGGTTCAACCAGCCGGTTAACATCTTGTGCGAGAATCCTGTTCTGGTACGAAGCATCCAGTCTTCCACCAACAAATCCTCCCAGAGTAGCCGATTGTGCGGGAAACAGGGTGTCGTTTTTCGCTGGTTTAATGATCTTTTGTCCCATTAAATTAATAGAAAGTGTCAGCAGCAGAAAGCAGATTAAAAAAAAGCTAATTTGTCTCATAAGTTTTATATCAAGCGATGTTGCAAATAAATACGAAGTTGTTTTAATATTCTAATTAAAAATGTTCATACTTCCAGTCCCCAATTTCGAAAGATGCTGTCAATTCGTCAATCAAACCTGCATTTATTTTAATTTTTCAACTCAATTTTCACAACAGCATCATATTTGGCCGGTTTATCGGTTGTACTGCTTGCTGTTATGAAAAGGTTACCTGTTTCCGTATTTCCCCACCAGGTTTTCTGATATGGCAATTCAGCTCCGGACTTCAGCAGCGTTATATTTTTCACATTCTCTCCGCTGATACCTTTGGCGTTCAGCTGTCCGAGATTCGGGTACATCCAATGTGCATAAATGGTACTGCCTTTTTGCGTGTACCGTCCCCAGTCGGGTTTGGCCAGACTGGAAGATCCAGATCCATAAATGCTTTCTCCATTTTTACCCAGCCATTTACCAACTTCGGTAAGGATTTCGACACATTCTGCAGGGATATTTCCACGTGCATCAGGCCCGACATTCAGCAGCATATTGCCGTTTTTGCTCACGCAGTTAACCAGGCTATGGACGATCAGTTCAGGCGATTTCCAGTTATGGTCAAATTCGTTGTAACCCCAAACTCCGTTAAGCGTCAGACAGGTTTCCCACGGAATCGGATTGCTGTATTTATCAACAAGCGGCACATCCGGAATGCCCTGCTCCGGCGTTTCGAAATCACCCAAATCACTCACCATCCTTTGTTTGGAAGAAGACCCTTCGTGTGTTGAAAGGCGGTTGTCGATGATGATATTCGGCTGGTATTTGCGAACCATTGCGACGAGTTCTTTGGCTTTCCACTTCGCACCACTGTATTCGTCGAACGAATAGTCGAACCACATGATGTCGAGCTTTCCGTAATTTTTTACGAGTTCCTCAACCTGTCCATGCATGTATTTGAGGTAGTTATCCCAGTTGAAAGTCCGTTTTGCATATTCCTTATCATCGCGTTGAGGATGATTTCCCACGTTCGGATAGTCGGGATGGTGCCAGTCGATGATCGAATAGTAAAGGCCGACCTTAATCCCTTCGGCACGAAACGCATCAAGGAACTCACGAACCAGGTCACGGTCTCCAAACCTTGTACTCAGCTTGTAATCTGTTAATTTACTGTTAAAGTTACAATAGCCATCATGATGTTTGGCTGTAAGCACTGCATATTTCATACCGGCAGCTTTGGCCGTTTTGGCCCACGCCTTGGCATCAAAGTCGATCGGGTTAAAGGTGTCGATGTATTTCTGATACTGCTCAGTGGTCAGCTTTTCATTCGATTTCACCCATTCTCCGCGCGCCGGCACTGCATAGGCGCCAAAATGGATAAACATGCCAAACCGCGACTGGCGCCACCATTCGGTACGTGACATTACCTGATCATAGTTGGATTTATATTCCTTCGAAGGAGCCTCCTGTCCATTCAGAAAATTCAGTGCTACCCAAACAACGAGGGAGCATGTTACAAGTAGTTTTTTCATTGTTTTATTTTTTAATTATCTATAAATATTTCAGTCGTTACTTCTTCTGATGTTTCAAAAACCAATCAAACAAACCGGCCTTGTCGTAAGCATATACCCATGCATCAACATGACCACCTTCGGGTAAAACCGTGTATTCAACATCAGCGCCTATCTTTTTCAACGCCTCAACCATGATAGCCGATTGTTGTTCAGGAACAGATGTATCTTTTTTGCCATGAAACACCCAAACCGGCGTACTCTTTAACGTTGATACAAGAAGTGGATTACCACCGCCGCAAATGGGTGCAACTGCTGCAAAATAATTGGGAAATGTCGTCGCCAATTCCCATGCACCAAACCCGCCCATGCTTAATCCGGTGAGGTACACCCTGCTCTTATCAACATTATATTTTGCCAGCACATCGTCGATCATCCCTTTCAACAGGAATATATTCCACCATTGTCCTTCAGGACATTGAGGTGAAACAACGATAAACGGGAAGCCGGGATTTTTCTCAACGATGGCCGGAGGTCCCCAGGCTTTTACCTTTTCAAGATCACTCCCGCGTTCGCCCGATCCATGTAAAAAGATAATCATTGGCGATGGTTTTCCAGTCTTTGCATAATCTTTAGGTAAGAACATCAGGTAATTGATCTCTTCATGGATCGTGGTTTTCATTTTCTGCTGTCCCGATTGCCCAATTGAGGGTGCAATCATACCAAGGCAAAGCAATGTAATCAGGATTAGTTTTCTCATAAAGCTTTAATATATTGGTTCGTAATATTGTGTCAATTTAAAAAACAGCAACAGCCTGCTTTGGGAAAGTGCACTTTTGATAAACAAAAATAGTGACTTTGGCGGAAGTATCGCATTTCAATGTGATTATAATGAGCCACACCTTAAAGAATCAACATTATGGAGAAACCTACCTGAAAAATAATAGTATTCTATTTTGAATATACGATACACTATCGTGTATTTGTTCTTGTCAAATATTTAATAAACAAATGAAAGTAACTGCATTAATACCAGATGAACTGGTTAAGGAAGTACAAAGCCTGTCAAATGCCAGGAACATCACCGAAGCAATGATAGTAGCTTTGAATTCATATGTTTCTCTTGAAAAGTTAAAGGCAATGGGTGAAACAATCGGCAAAAAGCCCTTGAAATTTAAGTATACTGCACAAGAAATCAGAGATCAAGGATTTATTTGAAAAAGCCGGTGAATTTTCCTTCGAAAACAAACTTATTTCAAAGGGAGTTGGTCTGATAGATGCCTGTCTGATTTATACAACAATCGAAACCAATTCATTGCTCTGGACACTCGATAAAAAAATAATCAATTCCCTGGATAAAGAATTCCTGTACAATTGAAAAAGAGCCTCTGCTTGTGAAATAAGAGGCTCTTTTTCTCGGATCTATGACGGATCGTGAAGGTAAATTTTGCAAACCACTTTCAAATATGCTATAAGCAGCTGGCTTTTGGCAACTTGCAGCTGGCATGATAGTGCTAACTATCTGACATCAATCCTTTACAAATTATGATAGTTCCTGATTTTTTTAGTTATCGAGTCTCCCAGTTACCAGTCACTAATAGCCAACAGCAATCATTACAAAATCCACTTACCCAAACCAAACGTCATTGAGTCCAAAATTAATAGGTTAGCTCAATATTTTTTTAGCGAATTGAACACACTTTGCCACTTCCTTGGCCGCATCTGAATCAGCCGGGACCTGATATTCCAGTTCTACATCAACGTAAATGGGCCATTTTTCCTTTTTCAACAATAAAAGCACATCGGAAATTGGCATTTCGCCTTTGCCCCATACCTGATTTGTATTAGGAGGAGTCGATTTTGGCCCGGTTTTGTCCTTCATATGAATACTGACAATGCGGTTGTGAAGCCTTTTTATCAGGTCATTGGGATGGTTTCCTGTACTGCCGAAATAGTGACCGGCATCAAAATTCAACATGTTATTTGGTGAGTATGCGAGAAATTTGTCGAAGTTCCATCCGGGTTCTGCAGGTTGCGCGTGGTTGTGGAAAATGGCATACATTTTATGTTTTTCGGCAAATGGCCCCAGACGTTTGCAGGCCTCTTCGCCTATTTCGTTCGTAACTCCTTTGGCACCCATCGCTTTTGCAGCATTAAACGCGTAATCAATCTCTTCGTCGGTCCAGTTTGCAGGCGAGAATTTCACAATGTGGATATTGATTCCCGCCTCGTTAAATAACTTCCGGAGATCGGTGTATTTTTGCGTCGGAAGCGATATTCGCCATTTTCGCTGAGCTTCGGTTGCATCAGCCACTTCCTTTTCAAACTTTTCTTTTTGCTCTTTGGTTTGAACCACATCACGCGGAGGACGGGCAGGTCCCTGCGGTAATCCAAGATAATCTTCGGCAACATTCCCCATTAATTCCAGATCGCTGATACCTGCCAACAGACAATAACCAATAATATCTTTGGGAGTTGACGGCATACTGCGCCAGCTATAAGTAATGGCACCCATCTGAACACCCCCGAATTTAGAATTGGGTTTTGCATCTTTAGCAGCTGCTGAAATTCGTGTGAAACCGTAATTAAAAGGGATAGCAGCTAATGCAGCAGCGGCAGCAGCCGTGTTTAAAAATTTACGTCGTGACAACCTGTTTTCCATAGATATAATTTTTAAATAATTTGTTTGTAAAATGCTTTACCCGGCATTACGAAAAGTCAAAGCTAATAGATTTATTTGTGTATTTTAACCGATTCAAACCAACATCGGTTTTTTAAAGATATTTATGCCCACATTACACTGGATAGGAAAAGAGAAGGTTATTAATCATCATATGGATGTGCCTTTTAAAGTATTGGAACACGCTTACGGCTTTGATAATGGCAAACAAACAGACCACGAGATCCATAGTGGCAACAAAATAATTCACGGCGATAACCTCGAAGCGCTGAAATCCCTTTTACCCGAATACGAAGGCAAAGTAAAATGTATTTACATTGATCCTCCTTATAATACAGGGAATGAAGGTTGGGTTTATAACGACAATGTAACTGATCCAAAAATAAAGAAATGGCTGGGACAAGTAGTCGGCAAAGAGAGCGAAGACCTTAGTCGGCACGACAAATGGTTGTGTATGATGTATCCGCGGTTGAAATTATTGCATAAATTACTGGCTGAAGATGGGGCTATTTTTATATCAATAGACCACAACGAACAAGCAAATCTTAAATTAATCTGTGACGAAATTTTTGGACGCAATAGATTTGTATGTCAATTTGTATGGAAATCAAGGCAGAATAAGGACAACAGAAATATCAATAGAGTATCAAATGATCATGAGTATGTTTTTTGTTACGGAACAGCTTTAAAAGGTTTGGAAAGAGATTACAGTCAATATTCAAATCCAGATAATGATCCACGTGGATCTTGGCAGAGTGCAAATATGGTTGGATTATTAGATGAAAAGCAAAGACCTAATTTGCATTTTGATTTGATTGATCCAAATACGCAAATAAACTATGGAAAGCCTAAAATGGGATGGAGGTATGATCGAAATACTATGAGACGAATGATCATAGAAGATCGCATCCTTTGGCCTAAATTAGCAAGTGGGCGGCCCCGAAAAAAACAATTTTTTAATGAGCTAAAAGATAATGTTACTGGCTATTCCTCAATTATTGGAGAAAATTATTACACAAGGGATGGGACTAATTCTATTCAACAAATATTTGATAATAGATTATTTGAGTTTTCGAAGCCATTTGAGCTTATTCAGGAACTGATCTCTCAAATTGCTGATTGCAATGATACTATTCTTGACTCCTTTGCAGGTTCCGGCACCACTGCCCATGCCGTTCTTAATTTAAATAAGCAAGATGGCGGCGACCGGAAGTTTATTTTAATTGAGATGGAAGATTATGCCGAAACCATTACCGCCGAGCGGGTTAAAAGGGTGATCAACTGCTATGGTGATAAAGAGGGGACAGGAGGCAGTTTCGATTATTACGAATTGGGTCAGCCGCTGTTTATCGAAGCGGGTGTTTTAAATGAATTGGTTGGGATTGAAAAGATAAGGGCGTATATTTGGTACAGCGAAACAAAGCAAACAATGTCTGAATTAGGATTTACAGAATTAAAGGATTTACAGGATAAGGGGAATGGGGCAATAACCAATTCTGAGAATTCTGGAAAACCTGTTAATCCTGATCCTGAATTAGAGGATTTACAGAATAATGGGAATGTAACAACAACAAATTCTGAGAATTCTGGAAATCCTGCAAATTCTGATTCCGACTTTTTACTTGGCAAGCACAACGATACGGCCTATTACTTTAATTATGAACCTGATCGGGTGACAACGCTGAATCATGCGTTTCTGGCGACGATGAAAACAAAGGCGGAGCAGTATGTGATTTATGCCGATAACTGTTTGTTAACGAAAGAGTATATGACGAAGCATCATCTGATATTTAAGAAAATACCAAGGGATATTACAAGATTTTAAATTGCTATATTTGTTAAGTAATAAAACAGGGAATAATGAAAATACAAGTAAAAGAATTAGGAGCAATAAAAGAGGCAATGATCGATTTAGACAAACCTCTCACAATATTTTGCGGACCAAATAATACTGGAAAAACCTATTTGGCTTTTATTATTTATGCGTTGACAAGAATTAAAATAGGACGTAGTCCGTTAAAAATAAACATTGCCCAACTTATTGAAAATGGATTTTTTGAGTTTGAGCTTGATGGAGATCAAATGTTTGAATACAAAAGCAAGACAATCTCCGAGCTTAAATTAAATCTTGATACCATCTTTGGTATTTCGGAAGAACTTGCAGAACAAATGTTTTCGAATTTCGAAATTTTATTTGATTCAGATCCCGAGAAATGTAAGATGAAAATTTCCGAGATTGAAATTGTCGAAAATATATCTGTTAATCAGAATAGATTTAAATTGTTTAAGTCAAAAAATAGTTATTTGATCAGGCTGGAAATGATCGATGGAGAAGATTATTCCAATATCTTAAATAATGAGATGTTTGAACTCATAATTTCTTCCATTATTGCCAATCGCATTGCATTTTATCCAATCAGCAATGCAGTTATCTTTCCCGTCGAACGGAATTCAATTTTCACTTTTAGTAAAGAACTTTCTTTAAGCCGGAATATTCTTGTAGAGCAAATGCAGAAACTTTCGAAAGGAGAAAAACTAAGTCCTTTTGATTTTATTCAAACCAGCTCAAACAGGTATCCATTGGCAATACGTGACGGATTGAACGTCTCAAATGATTTGCAAAATATTCAGAAAACGAAAAGCGAGTTCTTCGATATTGCTACTGAGATGGAGGACAAACTGCTAAATGGATCATTGCAAATTACTAAAGAGGGGGATGTACAATTTGTTTCTATTAAAAACAAAGGAAAGAAGTTGCCAATTCACATGACGGCTTCAATTGTTAAAACGCTCTCAAGCTTAGTGTTTTATCTAAAGTATATTGCAGAGAGCAGAGATTTGATAATTATTGATGAGCCGGAAATGAATTTGCATCCGGATAGCCAAATTGTTTTAACAAGAATATTTGCCAAACTATTAAGCAAAGGATTCAGACTTTTAATCAGTACACATAGCGATTATATAATTAGAGAGTTTAATAATTTAATCATGATTTCAGCCAATAAGGATGAAATTAAGCAGTTGGCCAATGATTTTTCTTATGATATAAGCGAAGCTATACCACCCTCAAAGGTTGGATGTTATTATTTTAGTTTCTTAAAGCAAAGTGCAAAACAAGTAACCGTGAAGGAGATTGTTGTTGAAGATAATGGTTTTGAGATTGAAAGCATCGATAAAGAGATTAATGCTCAGAACGACAGAGCAATGAGTATGAATTATGCAATTAATAAAGAAGAATAGCTATGAGTTGCCTAAGTGATATTCAAAAATGCATTCATAAAAGTGCTATAATTGAGGGTGTTGGAAGGAATTTTCTTGAAGAAAAAGGAACCAATACGAAAGTCCAATTATGTACTGACGGAAAGTATTTACTTTATGACTTTGAGAAAATAAAGCAACCGTTATTCCCTTTTTTTGAAAGATCAGCGGAAGTAAAGGGTCTTAATTCAATCGCGGACAAAGTAATATTTATTGAAGACAGTAAAGATGAATTATGGATTTTCGTTATTGAATTAAAACAAAATAAGGGGAATCCTCAAAATCAACTATTCGCTACAAAGCAATTTGTTGAGTTTTTATTGAAATCAGTTAATCGGTTTTGTAAAACAAACTACAAACCAAAAATACGGGGAATCGGTTATTCAAAAAACTATCGACCAAACACTAAGCCGAAGAATCCTTATGATAAAGTTAACAATGCCTATGTTACAGGTGATAAGTTAATTTTATCTAACTACCTTATCTGAGAAATAAATGGAGCTTAAACCCTACCAACAACAAGTTATCAACGACCTTTCATCATTTTTGGAACAGGTACAGGAAACGAAAGATGTAAAAGCCGCTTTCTATAATTTCTGGACAACACATCCGAAAACACCTTTGTTCCCGTTTGCCGGAACAGCCATCGAACCTTACAAAAATACCATTCCACGTGTGCCACATATTTGCATCAAAGTTCCTACTGCAGGTGGTAAAACTTTTATTGCCTGTAATGCCATCAAGACCATTTTTGATGCGTTCGCCTACGACCGGCCCAAAGCGGTTGTCTGGCTTGTACCGTCGATTACCATTTTAGATCAGACGATTAAAAATCTTAAAGATCCTTCACACCCTTACCGTCAAAAGATAAATTCTCATTTTGGGAATAAGGTCGAGATCTTCGACAAAGCCACGTTGTTGCAAGGCAGCGGGTTTAATGCGACTTCGGTTAAGGAACAACTGAATATTCTGGTATTTAGCTTCGATAGCTTAAGAGCCAAAAACAAGGAAGACAGGAAAGTGTTTCAGGAGAATGGTAACCTCCAATCGTTTGAAAGCCTACTGGGTAACGACAATGAAATTACACTTGGTTCGGTGATCGAATACCTGAATCCGGTCGTTGTGGTCGACGAAAGTCACAATGCCGAAAGTGATTTGAGTGTCGACATGCTGAAGGTGATCAATCCTTGTTTTATACTCGACCTTACTGCAACCCCCAGGAATAACAGCAACATTATCAGTTTTATCGATGCGCTGGAACTGAAAAAGGAGAGTATGGTCAAACTGCCTGTGATCGTTTATAATCACCAGGACAAAACAGAAGTCATCAATTCTGCTTTGCAGTTGCAAAAGCGGTTGGAAATGCAGGCCATTGAAGAAGAAAAGCATGGAGGTAAATATATCCGACCGATAGTACTTTTTCAGGCACAGCCTAAAAACGGCAAGAACTTTAAGGACGAAGCGGAAGAGAAATCGAATGTTCAGAAACTAAAGGAAAAGCTTATTGAACTCAAAATTCCGGCTGACCAGATCAAAATTAAGACGGCTTACGTCAACGAGATAAAAGGGGAGGAGCTGATGAGCAGGGATTGTCAGGTTCGTTATATCATTACCATCAATGCGCTGAAGGAGGGTTGGGACTGCTCGTTTGCCTATATTCTTGCTTCGCTGGCCGACAAATCATCGGCTATTGATGTAGAACAAATTTTAGGTCGTGTGCTGAGGCAACCTTATGTGATGAAACACAATTTCCCGTTGCTCAATCTGAGTTATGTTTTAACGGCTTCATCCAAATTTCTGGAAACTCTGGACAACATTGTAAAAGGTTTAAATAAAGCGGGTTTCAGCGATAAGGATTTCAAATTAGCAGAACAGCAAGCGTCTGAACCAGAATTTACAGGATTAAATGATTCACAGGATTTATTCAGTACTCCTGTAATCGATGAAATTGAGAATATTGCGGATGACATTGATATTAACCGGATCAGTAATTGGATTGAAGACAATCAGGAAAATCAGTTGAATCAAAGTTCCGTGATTATTGAGCAGCTTGCCATTCAACAAACGGAGGCATTTGAGAAAATAGTTTCCGAAATGGAAACCAACAACCAGACATCACTACCTAACGAAATACAAAAGCTTGTGAAAACATATTTTATTAAAGATATTTTCAAAGAACAGGCCGGAAGCATTCACCTGCCTCAATTCTATTTGAAGGTTCCTGCCAATGATTTGTTTGGGAAACGTGAAGAGGAATTGCCTTTGGAAAAGGAAAATCTTCTGGACGGTTTTGCATTGAGCAAGGCTGACACCAATATTGCGTTCGACAGTATTACTTCCGAACTTTATAAAGTAGATCTCGACGAAACGAAGAAAGAGCATACGCCCACATTTGTCAGGCTCGACGGCGAAGTAAAACAAAGTATTATGACTTATATTCTCGATCCGTCGAGAAAAGAAAGCCGGGTTAAGAATTTCACAAAACGGATTATGGATATTATCGGTAATATTTATCCAATTCCCGATAAGGAAATTGAAAGGTACGTTAAACGGATTTTGGAAGATTTCAAAGATGATCAGTTTGGCGATCTTGCTAATAATGAATATTCGTACACTGAAAAGATAAAACTGAAAATAAAGGCGTTATCAGAGGTTTTTGCCGAGCAGAAATTCAAGGATTTTCTCGACACGGATAAAGTATTTATAAAGCCGTCGTTTACATTGCCCAAAACCATTTCGCCTGGCGAAACTTCGAAAGCGATAACCAAGTCGTTGTATGAGCGTGAGGGGAGCATGAATGGTTACGAAGAGCGTGTAATCAACGAGATTGGCAACATGGGTAATATTGCTTTCTGGACAAGGAACATTGAGCGGAAGGGCTTTCGGTTAAATGGATTTATCAATCATTATCCCGATTTTATTATCCAGACAAAAAGCGGTAAAACCATTTTACTTGAAACCAAAGGCGACCACCTCGATGCAGAACAGAAAATCAAACTTGGTGATCTTTGGAAAAGCAAAGCCGGTAATAACTTCCGTTATTTCATGGTCTACGAACGACGCACTGTTGATGGCGCCTATAAACTGGAGGACTTTTTAAACATTATCAGGGATATTTAAAATAAGTCGTTAAGTTTGATGAACTATTTGCGATTTGTGATGATTTAAAAAAGAAAGGATCATCAAATCACAAGTTATTATGGAAAATGAAAGAATTGTCTTCCTGCCTATTTATTTTGCAGGTGCTTTTGCTCAATTCGGGATCAACTTTAGCAGTTTTAATAAAACATCAGTTTGATTTCTGGTATGAGCTTTAATATTTCAAAAACATATCAATGAAAATGCCCCTTGCCATCTCTGGCAAAGGGTCGATCAAACTATACTTCCATTCAGCATGTGATTGGTTTAATAAAAGACCTTAAATGAGGTGTAAAATTCCTGATAAATTAATGCCTACATTAAATCAGCACCTTCCGCTGCCAAGCCTTGTAAAGAGCCATTTATTCAGATTCTTGATAGGGAAATCGTAAATTCCCTGTCTGTTATTCCCGGATGACATATCCGACGGAGCGGAGTTGCTGGTTATGTTTTGGAGTCAACTAAGAGATTCGAAAATGTTTTGAGCCCAGATATTTACATCTACGTATACTTTTTCCAATTTGCCATTTGTAGCTCGGAACAACAGTTTTGGTTCAGCATATTCTACAGAGTTGTCGTATACGTAAAGTCTGTCAACAAGCGGTGCAATAATACTACAGTTTACAATAGATTTAGTGAAACGACTAATAATTTTTGAAATTGGCACATCATGCCCGCCTTCTATCACGCGGTTTGCAATTTGGGAAGCGTTAATAGATGGATGATCCGTTCCAACATAAAAGAGCCGAATAAAATATCCTGCATCTTTTGCCCTTTTGATATAATCAAGTTTATCTGTTGCAGACAAAACGGTTTCAAATAGTATTCCTTCTTTTTTTAACAGAAATTTCTCACGGAGGTCTGCTGCCTTATTCGCGGCTTTAATAACAGCCTCGGGCGAATTCCAATCTCCATATTCATTTTGCATCAGAATTTAAAGTTAGTTGCTGCTTTTGGGCTACGAGCAACGATTGATGAAGCTGTTCAAAAAATTGCTCATCCGATTTTTTGGCTTTTTTTTCACTTCAACTGCAACTTCCTGCATTAACAAATGTAATTATTCGTCAGTTGGCTCTATGTATGAAGTAAATTTGTAATTGATTTTCATATCCATCTATTTAATTACAAAAGTAAGCCTTTATTGGAGATCAGGAATTGCTAAATTTCCTGATCTACTTTGTTAGTTTATCAATGTCCTTAGTAAGTGAACGAATGTCCTGAATGAAATTATTCTTTTACAAAGATTTATGAATGATTTTCGGGAGTGGAAATTGCAAATTCCATGCCGGTTACCCCCAGATGAAATATCCGGGGGAGCGAGGTGCATAATTACAATAGGATTTCAAAGATCGTTCTAAATAACTAATTCTCAGAAAGGAGAAACGATCCCTCTATCAAGATGAGTGCCACCTGTAATACTATTGAAAACCATGCTGACGATTGTATGTGCCACTATCATTGTTATTTAAGAATAGTGTATATTTCTGCTCAAGTTGATTATAAAAGATTATCATATCCTTATTGGAACATATAACTATCTATTCCCATTCTATTTGTACCGGATTTAGATTGTTTATTTGAAATTTGAAATAATGAAACTTTTCCTGACTCTTATCTATCTGAGGAATCAATTCATTTCGTCTGCAAATTACATTCTTAAAAGATGATGGAATTCGTATAATACAGGATCCATAATTACCCGGGGAAATAGTCAGAATCTTTAATTCTGTATTAAGCCCAATATCTTCAATCCACCCAGTAGACGATTCAATACCAATGCCAGTACCTCCGTTGGGGATAATAAAAGCTTCTCGCGTGTCGTCGGGCCTGGTGAACTGAAAAGGCAAATGAATTTGCTCCTGATCCATCAAAAACGCATGATTCAAAACACCTAAACAATTTGTCGTTTTCAGATTTACAGTTACTGGAGCACTACAAGCCGATCCGCTAAAAGCGATGACTTGTCCGGCAGACATTTCGTGATTAACATGAATATAGATTTCAGGAGAAGTTCCAATTGTGCCTTTTACTTCGATAGGTTGATTGATAATATATGGTAGTATCTTTTTGCTTTTATCAACCAAAGAGCCAGCTCTTAGCCGTTGTTCCGGTTTCATCATTTTCAGGTTTCCCCAAAATCCGTGACCTCCAACCAGGGTCGTGTTTACATTGTAATGCTGCGCAAAAAACGGATATTCATTTTGTGGATAAACTGCCTGGGTAAACAACTCGCATGGGATAATCCCGGCATATTGATTGATAACCGTGCGCATCGATTTGGTTCGATAAGTACTATAATCGTTGTATCCTGCAGCGCCATTATTCATCCAGAAAAACTTTCCTTCCTGAAGCGGCATCAGACCAATGATACAACGTTCTTTTTCGGTGAGATCGATTTCCACAACCACATCCGGATTATATTCCCTTAATTGTTTCATCGCACGGGTCACATAAAAAGGCAATAGAAAGGCATAACGGTCTCTGATTTCCTGTTTTGAAAACATTGAACTGCCGTGATTCAAATCGGGCAATGTACTGTCGAACGTATTAATAGCGTCCCATTTGAAAAAGCGGATACCCTGATCGATAAGCCTTTTACAATCGCCAATAAACAGATCGGAAAAGCCACTTACAAAATCGAATGCAGGAAATCCCCATTGAGCTTTAATGGGTGTACCGGTTTCATCACGTATAACCCATTCAGGATGCTGAATAAATCGCTCAGCCAAAGAATCAATTCCCATTGGTGATAACCAAGCCCCGGGTATGATGTTATTCTTTTTCATTTCGACAATTAACGGTGCCAAACCATTTGGCAGACGGGTTTTATGTGGTTGCCAGTCACCCATGGTTTGTTCCCAGCCGTCGTCAAGCACAAACAGATCAACCTTTAGCTCGGCTGCATTGCGGATCTCTTCCAGAATCCGGCTTTCTGTAAAAATTTCGCGCAATCCGGTTTTGTTATTCACATCACGCTGCATTCCCCAGGTATTGTAATAGTAATGGCTTTTGTGGGATGCCGTATTTTCGGTTATTTGCGACCAAAGGTATTGATGGATCGCAGGTTTTATATCTGTTTCGTTTCTAAAAAACGATGAGCTTGCCCAAACTGTTTCATAAGGATGTCCGGAATCTATCTTTTCTCCATCGAGGTATCCGCCTCTCAATTGATTGAGCGAGATATCAAGCGATTCTGTTGTTTTTATGCTTTTCAAACCTAAAAACCAAAAATCACTGTCGGAGGCAACTAAACCCGATTTGCCTTCTACACCTTGCTGCTGATCATTTGCAATACCTGCTGATTGACTTTTGGCTTTGGCCTGCGCATGCTCTGTTCCAAAATTTTTATCCTGTGAGGCGTGTTCGTAAGTGCTCATCCATATAAAATCAGCATTATTATAAATCCCAAATGGTCCTTTGATCAAAGCCGTATCACCGCTTAGTAAGCTGAAAGTTTTCATTTTAGGATGAAACATGTGACAATTCGCCAGGTTAATATCACGGGCATTGTCAAATTTGCGGTCATCATAAGTCAGGTTTTCATCATACGATTCGAGTATTTCATCTGCAAAGGTGGCAATTCTGATTTCTTCGGATTTCATTGACGTTCCACCTGATTTTAGGGTGTATCGCGGGAAAATAAAGTGAAGTCTTCCTTCCTTCTTATTCATCGCAAATGGCTGATTAGTTGCCTTCAAAACTAATTTTTCGCGTATAAGGGTTGAGCCCGGAAAATACTGCCGGTATATTTCAAGTTGTAGTCCTTTGACGAATTTGATGGCTTCGATTAGAATTTTGACTTCTTCACCGCCGTTATTCAGTTTGCGAATTTGGTGTGTCCGATATTTCCAGATAGGATCGCTTGATTTCAACAACGTATTATTGATCACAAATTCAAACCATGGAGCTGCAGAATTTCTAATAATCAACTCTTCATTCAGATCTTTTGAGAAAACTGACACAGGAACGACCTGGTTGTTATGAAACGACAGGATTTGAATCATTTGCTCATTTTCAATCCTGAGAAAATTATGCTTTATCGATACCTGCGAATAGACTGAAAATGAGATCAGAATCAGTAAAAATGATAAAAAAATAGTTCTATTATTCATTTCAAAAGGATGTTACATTAGATTTACTAAAGCTGTTTTTTGAATAAATGAGATCGATAAGTTACGGTCTTGATAGGTAATGTATCCAAAATTAATTTTTAACAAAACAAACGCTACCAGAATCATCCGGCAGCGTTTATTAGTGCAATCTGTGATAAATTAATAACCTGTATTCTGAGTTATTTTATCTTTGTTGATATCCACCTGACTTTGAGGAACTGGGAATAACATATTGTCTTCTGTTAAGGTTTTCTTAATTCCTATTTGAGTCGCTTTGGCATTCAAGACCGGAATTGCCCTTCCTGTGCGTACAAGGTCAAACCACCGTTGTCCTTCAAATGCAAATTCAACGCGGCGTTCTTGCTCGATAGCCAAACGGAAAGATGCCTGATTCGCTGCCATTGAACTGGTTTTATCAGCCAGCAATGCTCTTTTTCGCACTTTGTTTAAATATACAAACGCATCGCCATCGGCTACATAACCAGCTTCGTTCAAACACTCTGCATACATCAGGATGACATCTGAATAGCGGATAATCGGGAAATTGTTGTTGTTATCACCGGATACAATTGGTGTATCCCAGTATTTTTTGCAATAATAGTAATCAACTCTTTTCCCGGATGTATTGATATAAAATGTCGCCATCGATGCATCTTTACGCGCATCACCGCTCTCGAAAGCCTGTTCAAGATCTGCTGATGGACGGTTATTTCCACCGCCTCCAAATTGGATAACAGCATTTCCGGAATTCTCAGGTGCAAACGAGTTTGGCAATCCGTTTCCTTCACCTAAGGATCCTGCTTTATACTGCACGTCAAGTACGGACTCCTTATGGTTTTTGTTACTGACCTTAAACACATCGGCATACAAAGGTAACAGGTCGTAAATTTGAGAATCGATCACCTTTTTAAGCTGTACTGCCGCTTCTGTATATTTGTGTTCTGTCAGAAGAACTTTTCCGAGTAAAGACTGGGCAGCGCCTTTTGTTGCACGGCCCATATCAATTGCAGCATATTCTGATTTAGTTTTCAACCCATCAATCGCTTCTGTTAAGTCTTTTTCAATCTGAGCATACACTTCTGCTTTAGGGTTTCGGCCATATTCATAACTCTGATCAGAATTGGTTACCTCATTCAATACCAAAGGTGCATCTCCATAAATACGAACCAGGTTGAAATAGACTAACGCCCTCACAAATTTCGCTTCCGCTGCATATTGTTTTTTCAAATCGGCATTGATATCTACGGCATCAATCCTGTCCAAAATGGCATTACACCTTGCTATACACTTATAAGAATCGTTCCATGCACTTAAAATAAAGGGATTAGTAGTGATCAGGTAAAATTTATCAAACTGATCCTGATCGGTTACAGATCCGGAAACTGAGGGATAGGTATCATCGGACGCTATATCTCCAAAAACGTAGATGTTTCCAAAAGCACCGCCGGATTGTAGAGAACCATATGCACCACTAACGGCATTTTTGAAATCGCTTGATGTTTTGTAAAAATTGGTTGTCGCAATATCCGATATTGGTGAAAGATTGGTAAAATCTTTACTGCATGCACCAAAGAAGATTGCCCAAATAAGTGATATATATATAACTTTTGTATTCATAGCTTTATGATTTTTTTAGTTAAAAACCCAGGTTCAAACCGATAATAAATGTATTCGCTAACGGGTAAGAACCGTAATCGACACCACCTGTCAACGCACCTTCGTAGCCGCTTACTTCAGGATTATATCCCAAGTATTTCGACCAGGTTACCGGGTTTTGAGCCGATAAATAAATTCTTGCACTTTGGATTTTCACTTTCTCCAGAAGCATTTGCGGTATCTTATATCCGAGCGTAATGTTCTGGATCCTTAGAAACGAACCATCTTCAACCCAACGTGAAGATATGGCATTGTTTTGACCGGTACTCCGTGAATTGGCTCTTGGCTCAATACCATTACCTGGTTGATCTGGAGAATGCCAGCGGTTGAGTACTGTTGTCAGATTATTGGCTGTTCCTTCTAAATTATCGAAGAAACGACGACTCAAATTAAGAATCTTACCTCCCTGAACACCATTAAATACAACATTCAGCTCAAACCCTTTGTATCCGAATGTATTGGTAAACCCATAGATGAATTTGGGCTGATTATTCCCAATAACAGTACGATCAGTCGCATCAAGTTTTTTATCTCCGTTTACATCCTCATATTTCACATCCCCCGGTTTTGAATCAATAAAATGTGGATACGAATCCAGATCAGCCTGATCTTTATAAACTCCTAATTGTTTGTATCCAAAAAAACTACCAATAGGTTCACCAATCATGGTAACATGGGTATCTCCAACACCTGAGCTACTAAGAATTCGGTCGCCTGTTGGCCCTAAAGCAATTACTTTATTGCGATTAAATGAGACGTTGACATTTGTGTTCCATGTAAACTGACCTGTAAGATTACGGGTGCTCAGTGAAAATTCCCAGCCTTTGTTTTCCATTTTGCCGATATTTTTCACAGTGGAGCTAAATCCGCTAAGGGTCGGTACGTTAACATTCAGCAGCAAATCGGTTGTTAAGCGGTGATAGTAGTCAGCGATGAAATAAATTCTGCTATTAAAGAAACCAAGATCGACACCCAGATCGGTTTGACGACTCTTTTCCCATCCTAATAATGGATTGCCCAGAGAAGAAGCCCCTAAACCATTTGCAAGCTGGTTTCCTAATACATAGTTATCAGGTCTTAGTAAACCTACATAGGGATAGTTATTGTTGAATGCATTATTTCCTGCCAAACCATAACTGGCTCTTATTTTCGTTTCAGAAATAAATTTATAATTCTCCATAAATGCTTCCTTGGTAGCACGCCATGCAATTGATGCTGCAGGGAAAGTACCCCAGCGATTATCGGGACCAAACAAAGAGGAGCCATCGCGACGAACTGAAGCATTGAGCAAATATTTACCCATGTAGTCGTAGTTTACGCGACCAAAATAGGAAACAACCGAATTCTCTGTTTTAAACGATGAACCGGAATTTACGGTACCATAATTCAATGTTTGAACGACATCGTTAGGAAAACTGATCGCACCAGCACTACTATTCTCATAATAGTACTTTGTTGCTTCCATGCCTAATAATGCATTGAAATTATGTACTTCATTGATGGAGTGATTAAACGAAAGTGTCTGATTAAAAAGATAAGAAATATCCATCGATGAATTTGCTCCTCCTATTGCCTGGTTAGGAGGAAGTAACTGATTTAATGGCATTCGCGATGTACGGTAAGTATTTCTTCGGTTGTCATTAAACGCCATATTTCCTGACATCCTGTATTTAAACGATTTGAGAAAATCGTATTCGGCATATGCATTACCAAGCAGGCTAAGCATTTTTGTCTCATCGTTATTTTCGCGAATGTTTGCGATAGGATTAGTAATTCCAGGCAATCCATAAGGAGCTGCAAGTTCCTGTTGAGATGACCATTGCGATCCATCTGCATTATAAACAGGGGCCATAGGTAATGCTGATAATGCAGCAGTGATTACACCATTGTTGGCCCAGTGTCCATCGGTGTTTACATTGTCCTGAACACGATACGAAGGATTAATGTCCAATCCCACTCTAAATTTTGAAGTTACATTCAAATCGATATTGGTACGAAATGTATATCGATTAAGAGTCGATTTTTCAACAATACCATCCTGGTTCAAATATCCACCTGAAATAAGAAAACGAATTTTATCATTTCCGCCTGAAGAAGTGAGCTGATAGTTGTGAATAGGCGCATTCCTGAATATCTCTTCCTGAAAGTCGGTATATGGCAAACTGGCAACTTTTGCCGGATCGTCAAAATTATACCATGAGTAAAAATCTCCTTGTGGATAACGCATCCGTTCAGAGGGTTGTGGTCGGATACTATTCGGATCAGTTGCTTTAGCACCCGAAACGCGCTCAAGATAGGCATTGTTAAATGCTTCTTTCGCAAAATCAGCGTATTGCCGAGAGTTAAGTACATCCACTTTTTTGGTTACTTGTTGAAAACCCGTATACACATCAAAATTAATTAAAGTTTTACCTGATTTACCGCGTTTTGTTGTTACCATGATAACGCCATTTGATCCACGTGAACCATAAATGGCAGTGGACGATGCATCTTTAAGCACATCGATATTCTCAATTTCGCTTGCTGTTAATGTTGAGAAAACTGTTGATGACACTATGTTTCCGTCTACAACAATCAAAGGGTTGGTGCCTGCGCTGATCGATCCGAAACCACGCACTTTGATAGAAGGGGTGCTGCCCGGACTACCCGAAGTTTGTTGTACAATAACACCCGGGAGTTTTCCCTGTAATGCAGTAGCCGCATTGGAAGTTGGCATATCCTTAATATCCTTGGCAGCTATGGACGTAATTGCTGCGGTAACACTTGAACGTTTGATAGTTCCATAACCAATTGCCACAACTTCTTCGAGTCCGATCGTTTCATCAGCTAATACAACGGTTACAGTTGTTTGATTTCCAACGAGGATCTCCTGCATTTTCATCCCCACAAACGAAAACTGCAGGATTGCATTTTCCGGAATATTGGAGAGAGCGTAAATACCACTATTATCAGTAATAACCCCGGTTGTGGTTCCTTTTACCACAACGGAAACTCCCGGCAAGGAAGCACCTGTTTGATCAGTTACTTTACCTGTTACCTTTTTGCCTTGCTGGCTGCTTTGACTGATAAACCCAGCCTGATCAGCTTTGTTGGTCAGCACGATCTGACGATCAACCACTGTATAAACCACGCCGGTTTTCTGAAATAGGTTGTTGAGGATTTCATCAATTCTTTCATCTTTTGCATCAACGCTCACTTTACGGTTGACATCAACCAGTTTGCTGTTGTAAAGGAAGAAGAATTCACTTTTCTCTTCGATCTGATCCAGCACCTGTTTGACCGCAACATCCTCAAGTTGAAGGGTCATTTTAGTTGTTTGGGAGTACGCTTCGGAAGCCATCATTTGCATGATGCCAAGGAAGAACAGAAACGTCGTTAGCTTCATAGTCATCCAGATTTTTCGGAGATGGACATTTTTCTCACATCCCCGCATTAAACGGAACATTTTTTTCATACTTTTGAAATGATTTTAGTTATTACTATTTATCCAGGCAAGCTTTCGTCGAAAAAAGTTTGCCAGTACGTGTCGGGGCGGATGTAGTCAACATCTTCCCCGATATTTTTTAACTTTTCTTTTTCATCAGGTAAACTTTTTGTTTGGTAAAATCGCCATTTGCAAGCGCTTTCCGATCAGTAATCCGGTAATCAATTGGGGCTGAAAGTTTCAATAAATTCAATACCTGTACCAGATTTTCGTTGCGGAATGTTGCCTTATAGATGTATTTATTTATTTCAGGATCATTGATTATAATCTCTACATTAAACCAGCGGCTCAGTCTTTTAACCACATCTTCCATCGAATCATCCTGGAAGATCAGGTTACCATCTCGCCAGGCGATATATTTTTCTACATCAACTTCCTCGGTCACAATTTTTTTCTGTTCTTTTTCATAAATTGCTCTTTGTCCAGGTAAGATGGTGCCGAATTCATTTACAATTTTCCCGTTTTCGGAAGAGAGCGCTACTTTGCCTGTAACCAAAACTACCTCTGACTGGATATCATCATCAAAACTGACCACATTAAAAGAGGTACCCAAGACTTCCACTTTTAACTCATTGGCATTTACACGGAAAGGTTGTTTCTCATTTCTGGTGACCTCGAAAAATGCTTCACCTTTTAGAATTACTTCCCGTTTGTTACCGTTGAAACGACTGGGAAATTGAAGTTCAGAACCGGAATTTAACCAGACCTTTGTCCCATCAACAAGCGCAAATTGTGTGACCATCCCCTGTCGGGAGGAGATTGTTTGCATCATCACCTGCTCTTGCAGATTTATTTTTGTTCGATTTTGAAAGGTAAGATAACCGGAATAGACAAGCAATGGAAGCAGTAATATTGCGGCAATGCGCTGAATCGTAATCCACCATCCGGCAGATTGCGGCTGCGATATTTTCGTATTTACTTTTCTCAAGGCTTCAAAGGAGTTGAACTGCTCCATCTCACTCAGTAGGCTCATTGCTTCCCATGCTTTTAGATTCTCGAGATAGATCGCTTCGTTTTCAGGCGATTCACTTCTCCAATTATTCATCATTACCCGGTCTTCATCAGACAATTCGCCTGATAAATACCCGGGCAATAACGCTTCTATTTCACTTAAACTAATCTTCATCTTCTATACTAATAATTGGAAAAATGCTGTGTGCATTAAGGTCTGTTCAGTATTAAGACGACTAAAGACATTGGAACACATATGCAGAATTTAAATATTTTTGGTTGGAAGTTTCAACACCGACTCGTTCTGATTTTTGTTTACAGACTTTGGGTTAATATTGTTTTTCCTACTATAACTCTTTATTTTCTTTTGTCTGTCACCAATGTCATATTTCCGGATAAAACAAAAGTTTCTTTATGCGGCGCATACAGCAGTTTTAATTCAATAGACCTTTGCAGATGCGCCCTTTTTGTTTCGCATTTCTTACCCCGGGTTGCGTTCCCGATAAAAATCGGGATAAACTGTCCCTCCTTACCCGGGGTTATTCAGATTTTACCCCTTCAGGGTATTTGTAATCTGCAATCGCTTTTTCTCATTTTCTCCCCATCACCCATTCTCCTCTTCCTCATCGCCCATTCGCCTTTTTGTTCTCTCCCTATCTCCCCTTCACCCCATCACCCCTTCACTCCCTCTCTTTAGCATCCTATCAGCCAAATAATCAGCCACATTGGCAGAAATTCGACAAGCTCTTTCCGGAGGATTTTCAGGGAGTTACTGATTTGCAACTCGACAGTTCGTTTCGAAATTCCCAGTTTGTCCGAAATTTCCTGATTTGACAAATTATTGAGGCGGCTTAACTCAAAAATTTCGCGGCAGCGGGGTGGTAGTTTTGACATACTTTTTTCAATGGCCTGCCGCAATTCGGATTCGGCAAAATAGTGATCGAAGGAATCGTCTTCATTTTCGGCAGAGAAAAGGATAAATGCTTTGTATTTTTCGGTAACTTTTTGGTGTTTTTCGGAATCAAGGCACCGGTTTTTGACGCCGGCAAAGAGGTATGATTTTAAGGAAGTACTGATTTGCATCCGCGGAGCTTCCAGCCAGACTGTAACAAAAAAATCCTGCACAAGATCTTCAACAGCATCCCGGTCGTGCAGGTATTTCATGGCAAATGCACAAAGCGAGGAGTAGTAATAATTGAATATATAATCAAATATTACTTTGTCCCTCCGTCCGAGTCCTTCTATCAACAAAAGATCTTTCAACGCCGTTCTGTTAGTTCTGCGGCAAAACTAATACTATTCAGAATGAAAAAACGATGTGCATTTAAAAATTGCTATATTCACATTTTCAAAGTTCCGAAAACAAGAACGTTGTGGTTTTGTTGTACAATAATTAAATGATTGAAGTTTAGAAATGAAGATCCTGATTGTTGAAGATGAGAAGTCGCTGTCCGATTCGATGGTTGAATACCTCGGCGAGGAAGGGCATCATTGTGAGGCGATTTATAATTATTTTGACGCAATCGATAAAATTGGGATGTACCAGTATGATTGCATTGTTGTGGATATCAATTTACCCGACGGAAACGGACTTGACCTGATACGGTTTATTAAAAAGAAATCGATTTTGGTTGGAATCATCATTATTTCGGCACTTAATTCACTCGAAAACCGGATAGAAGGGCTTGAAATCGGTGCTGACAATTACCTCACAAAACCGTTTCACCTGGCAGAACTCAATGCACATCTGAAATCGATCAATCGCCGGATTAGTTATGGTGGGAGCAATCAGATCATCATGAATGAAATCAAATTGATTCCGGATGAGCACATCGCTTTTGTAAATGACAAGGAAATAACGCTGACTAAAAAGGAATATGAACTTCTCCTGTTTTTTATATCGAACAAAAACAAAGTGATTACCAAATCCGGGCTTGCCGAGTATTTGTGGGGCGACTATATGGATCTTGCAGATTCTTATGACTTTATCTATACGCATATCAAAAACCTCAGGCGTAAACTGTTGAAAGAAGGCTGTGAAGATTACATTAAAACAATTTATGGATTAGGATATAAATTTGAATCGAATTGAGACTCTTAAACAAAATCACCCTTAATTTATTGTCCATCTCACTATTTATTTTCTTATTTGGGATGGTTGCCTTTTACTATGTTCTCCGCGAGCAGGTCGATCAGAATATTAACCTCGAACTTGAAAAGCGGGAAAAGAGCATTATTAAGGAGCTTGACTCGGCCCATTCAACAACCAATCCAACTGTTAATCTGAGCGAAAAGGTATTAATTACCCCGTTGGATAAACCACGGCCATTGGTCAGTTTTTCCGACACTTTGCTTTTCAATCCTGATGAAAATAAATATGCTATCTACCGCCAGCTTGGATTTGTAAAAAGTATCGGCGACCAATCCTATTTTATTCAGATATTTAAACCACTTGAAGAAACCGACCGTCTGATTGTTCGTATCGTGATGATGATGAACCTTTTGATTATCATTATTATAATCACCCTGCTGATCGCCAACCGGCATTCCTCCCGTCAGGACTGGAAAGTTTTTTATGACACGATCGATAATATCAATAAATACGATGTTAATTCCTTTGACGATTTTTCCCTGAAACACTCTGAGATTAAGGAATTTTCTGACCTCAACAGGGGCTTGCTTACCATGACTGAACGGATTAAAAATGACTATCTGAATCTGAAGGAATACATTGAAAATGCATCACATGAGATTCAAACCCCATTGGCCATTATTAATTCAAAAATGGAGTTGTTGCTGCAATGGGGTGATATGAAGGAAAAACAATACAAAATTGTGGCGGATGCTTATGAGGCCTCCAACAGGTTGTCGAGACTCAACAAAACACTTATTCTATTGGCAAAGATTGAAAACAGGCAATTCCCCGAATCCAACCCGGTCAATCCTGCCATCATGATCAATCATCAACTCGAAAGCCTTGAAGATCTGATCCTTTCTAAGAAAATAAAAATCACCAAACGGTTTGATAATGATGTTACGATCCAGATGAATCCTTACCTTGCGGAGATTTTGCTGATCAATTTAATTAAGAATGCGGTTAGGCACAACATCAAAGGAGGAGAGCTGATCCTTGAACTCACAAAACACAGATTTGAAATTGCCAATTCCGGACAACCACTCCAAATAGATCCGGAAATGTTGTTCGAACGGTTTCACAAGTCATCTTCTTCGCCCGAATCACTTGGGCTTGGACTTGCCATTGTTCAGAAGATTTGTAACATTTATGGTTTTAAAATTGGATACCACTACAAAGACGAAATGCATATAATGCGGGTTGAATTTTCAAAGGGGTAAGTGCATTCTTACTTATTCAAAATGCGATGATCACCACATCCCCTGAAATACATATGAATAGATTTTTTCTCCTGATTTTAAAGAATCAGCAATAAATAACAAATCTAAATAAATAACTATTTGAATAACGAAAAGCATTTTACACCACTTCATTTTTTTTGCAAATAATTATATCCCCATCAGAACTTCATATATATGGTTGTCTAACAAATATTTCACAGTTAGTTTTAAAAATATATCACGCCTCTTATCGGTCCTTTTCCCAATATACAACTGGTTAAAACCGCCACTTTAGCTTTTAATGTCAACTTAACACCTCAATTCTGTGTTATAACTTCAGAATTGCTTCAGATTCTATTTTTAGTATTGCAATCAATTCATTAAGACAGCGAAATCGAATGATAGGACTAATTGGATTAAACCATAAATCAGCACCAATAGAGATTAGGGAGAAGTTTGTATTTTGTGAAGAAGATGTCAGGCGATTTGTACCACAACTAAAGGCAAAGGGAGTCCATGGCGCGGTAGTCGTTTCTACATGCAACCGGACTGAAATTTACTTTGAGATGGAGGATAAATGCCTCTCTCCAGATATAGATATGATCGGTGATACGCTCATCAATTATCGTAAAGTTGCTTCAGACGTGAAAATCCATTTCTACCAAATGAAGAATGATGATGCTGCCCGCCATCTTTTTCGTGTTGTATCAGGACTTGACTCAATGGCTTTGGGTGAATATCAAATCGTTGGCCAGATAAAAGATGCATTTAATATCAGCAAACAAAATGAACTTTGTAGTTCTGTACTTTTTAAACTCTTTAATGATGCTTTGAAAACCGGAAAACAAGTACGCACAGATACCGCGCTCAACAAAGGAGCCGTTTCAGTTAGCTATGCAGGCGTGGAACTTGCAGGAAAAAAACTTCAAAATTTAAGTTCTCATTCTGTATTATTAGTAGGTGCCGGACAAACCAGTGAACTCACGCTTTTAAACCTGATAAAAAAAGAGTGCAATCAATTCACAGTCGTTAACCGGACACAGGAGAAAGCCTGTGAATTGGCTGAAAAATACCATTGTAAAGTGGGCGATTTTGAACAACTGGGAGAACTACTTGTTAAAAACGATATTGTAATCAGTTCAACAGCATCCAAGAAAGCATTATTCACCGAAGAAATGGTCAGAAAGGCGATGGAAGAGCGGAACAGTCAGCCATTGTTATTTATTGATCTTTCAGTGCCCCGCAATGTTGCAAAGGAAGTTGGCGACATTGAAAATGTTCACGTTTATGATATCGATGCTTTAAATGAAGTGATCGGGGATAACCTGGATATGAGAAAAGGTGAAATCAATCATGCTGAATTTATTATTAAAGAAGCTGTTTCTGAATTTTCAAAATGGCATGCAATACATATTTTAGCCCCAACCTTTCAGAATATAACAAGTCAGTTTCAGGAAGTTAACAAAGCTATGCTTGATGGTTTAAAAAACAAAAAGGAAATTGACCATGAAAAGGCCACCATTTATGGGGAACTGATTACCAAAAGGTTTATTGGCTTAATGATCGAAAATGTAAAATCTGTCACAAATAACGGTCAAAAACAGGAGTACATTACGATGGTAAACAAGTTATTTGATCTCAACTAATGGCTAAAAACATCCTGCGAATCGGCACAAGAGGGAGTAAATTAGCTTTATTTCAGGCATATCGGGTAAAAGATGAACTTCAGCTGCATTACCCTGACACCGAATTTATCATCGAAATCATAAAAACCAAGGGAGATAAGATTCTCGATGTAGCACTCTCAAAAATTGGGGATAAAGGGCTTTTTACCAAAGAGATCGAAGAAGCCCTTTTTAATCATGAAATCGATATGGCTGTTCATAGCCTGAAAGATTTACCAACCGTTTTCCCGGAAGGGGCCAAATTGGGGGCTGTTTTAAAACGTGGCGAAATCCGCGACGCACTCATCAGCACCAACGGCAGAAAAATTGCAGATCTTACCGACGATGTGATTGCCACCTCCAGTCTGCGAAGAAAAGCACAGTTGCTTAGAATAAATAAGGATTTTAAGATCATTGAAATCCGTGGAAACGTGAATACCCGTATCCGGAAAATGGAGGAAGGATATTGCGATGTAATGATAATGGCAGCTGCAGGTTTACAGCGACTTGAAATGAACCAATATATTTCAGACCTTTTCGAACCTGAAGTGATGATTCCAGCGTGTAGTCAGGGAGCTATTGTGATTGAAATCAGAGAGAACGATCCGGTTACCGAAGAGATTATTTCGAAGATCAATGATGAAAAGACCTTAATAGCGACCGATGCTGAAAGGGCATTCCTGCGCACTCTCGAAGGTGGTTGCCAGATTCCGGTGGGGAGTTACACCCGCATTGATGGCGACACATTTCATATAACAGGATTTATTTCGAGCATCGATGGAACACAGTATATCAAAGATTCGGCTGAAGGGAGTATCAGTCAGGCCGTTTACGTTTCGATGAAGCTGGCTAAAAATTTGCACAATCGTGGCGGAGGCGAAATTTTAAAAGCCATACGTGATGAAAACATAGTTTTCGCACAGTCGGATGTCTCCTTAAAAGATAAGGTCATTATTTCCACGAGGGCCATTGAATCCGGAGATTCGTTGCCGGATCTACTTAAGGCTTGTGGCGCGAAATTGCTTTCACTACCAATGATTGAGATCGCTCCTTCCAAATTGGATGCCGGGGCGATTGAACAACTGAATCATCTGGAACAATTTGACTGGATATTCTTTACCAGCAAAAACGGGGTCGTCAATTTCTTCAGGCATTTGATTGATGTGAAGGGAAATACAGAATTGCCGAAAACCGTTCATCTGGCTGTAATTGGTTATAAAACCGGACTGGAACTCGAATACTACGGCTACACGCCCACACTTATCTGCGATGAAAATACGTCAGATGAACTTCTGATCCAGTTTTATAAGAAATATCAACCAGAAAATCTGAATATTCTCCTTGCGCTGGGGAACCTTGCAGATAATACGTTGTCCAACCGCTTATCAACCGAAAATAAGGTACAACGGATCAATGTTTATCAGACAGATAAGCCAGCATTTGCTGATCCTGAAATTGTTGAAATGATAGAAAAAGGACTTTACGATCTGATCGTATATACAAGCCCTTCAACGTTTACCAATTTCTGTTCCTATTTCAACGCGGATCAGCTTGGAAAGATTAAAATGGTAAGTATTGGAATGACTACAACAAAAGCCATCCAGGAAGCGGGGTTTGAACCCGTGCTTACTGCCAAAAAATCGAACGTGGAAGGGCTTAGAGATGCAATTATTGAATATTATCAATTATAATCAATTAAAAAACAAGAATTATGACATTTCCAGTTACAAGATTAAGAAGATTAAGATACAACAGCGTTTTAAGACAAATGGTTACAGAAACAAAACTATCTGCTGATGATTTTGTGATGCCGCTTTTCGTTTGTTCAGGTACCAATGTAAAAAATCACATTAATTCAATGCCTGGCAATTACCAACTTTCTGTTGAACTTCTGGTTGAAGAATGTAAGACAATATATGCAGCCGGAGTAAAATCAGTATTACTTTTCGGAATCCCCGCCCACAAGGATGAAGATGGAAGTGTTGCCTGTGAGCACAATGGTATCGTACAACAAGCCATCCGAGCCATTAAAAAGGAGTTGAAAGATCTTTACGTAATCGCGGATGTCTGCAATTGCGAATATACAACTCATGGCCACTGCGGAACAATTATCGATGGTGATGTCGACAATGATTCAACCCTCATTACACTGGCCAAACAATCGGTTTCACTCGCAGAAGCAGGTGCCGACATGATTGCCCCAAGCGATATGATGGACGGACGTGTTGGTGTAATTCGGGCACAATTAGATGCCAATGGTTTTGAGAAAATTCCGATCATGGCCTATTCAGCAAAATATGCTTCTGGTTTTTATGGTCCATTCAGGGAAGCGGCCGAAAGTGCGCCAAAATTTGGAAACCGGGCAACCTATCAGATGAATCCTGCGAATTCCAATGAAGCGCTCCGCGAAGTTGCGCAGGATATTGCTGAAGGGGCGGACATCGTGATGGTCAAACCGGCACTTAGTTACCTTGATGTGATCTATCGCGTTAAAAATGAATTTAATATGCCGGTGGCAGCCTATAATGTTAGCGGAGAATTCTCAATGCTGAAAGCAGCTGCCGAAAAAGGGTGGATTGACGGACCAAGGGTGATGATGGAAATATTAACCTCGATCAAACGGGCCGGCGCCGATATTATCATAACCTATCATGCCGTTGAAGCAGCAAATATCCTGAACGGTAAATATTGATCAATTCATTAAAAAAACAATAGAATGCAATTCACAAAAAGTATAGATGCTTTTAAACGGGCTCAGGAGTCAATTCCGGGGGGTGTAAATTCCCCTGTCAGGGCTTTTAAAAGTGTCCATCTTAATCCTGTATTCATCCAAAAAGCAAAAGGAACGGTCATTACTGATATTGATGGAAATCAATACATTGACTTCCTGGCCTCCTGGGGACCATTAATTTTCGGTCATGCACATGAGGCAATTCTTGCTGCAATTAATGAAGCAGCACAAAAGGGAACCAGTTACGGTGCGCCCACCGAATATGAAACGGTGATGGCAGAACTCATCGTCAAAATGGTTCCTTCGATCGAAAAAGTACGTATGGTGAATTCAGGAACGGAAGCCACCATGAGCGCTGTTCGCCTTGCACGTGGATATACAAAACGCGATGGGTTGGTTAAGTTCGCCGGAAATTATCATGGTCATGGCGATAGTTTTCTGATCCATGCCGGATCAGGAGCCATTACTCTTGGACTCCCTGATAGTCCTGGCGTTACGACAGGAACTGCGCACGATACTTTTATTGCAGAATATAACAATCTTGATTCGGTCAGATCTCTGTTTTGGGAAAAAGGGAATGAAATTGCCGCAATTATTGTGGAACCTGTCTCTGGGAATATGGGTGTTGTTCCGCCAACAAAAGAATTTCTTCAGGGACTAAGAGACATTACCAAAGAATTTGGGGCGCTCTTAATTTTTGATGAGGTTATTACTGGCTTCAGGCTGGCAAAAGGTGGAGCGCAGGAATATTTTGGTGTGACGCCTGATCTTACCACCTTAGGGAAAATCATAGGCGGCGGACTTCCTGTTGGCGCCTATGGTGGTCGTAAAGATATCATGGACATGCTTGCCCCGATCGGACCAGTTTACCAGGCAGGCACATTATCCGGCAATCCGCTGGCGATGGCAGCTGGTATTGCGATGTTGACGTTAATCAATGAAACGCCCGATTTTTATCCTGAGTTGGAAAGAAAAGCTGCAAAGCTCGAATCCGGATTGCGGGATAACCTTGCAAAGACCGGCGTTAAAGGTGTAATTAACCGTGTAGGTTCGATGATGACCCTGTTTTTTACTGATGAAAAGAGGGTGACATCATTGGATGAGGCCATGAAGTCAGACGCTGGCAAGTATGCCGATTATTTCAAAATGACACTTGAAAGCGGAATTTACGTGGCCCCTTCTCAGTTCGAGAGCTTATTCGTGTCGTATGCACATACGGATAAGGATATTGACACTATTATCGAGGCCAATTTGAAAGCCTTAAATCAACTTAAATAAGAATTTCATATTACTATTTTTATGTCCGACTCAATATTTATAAAGACTTTGAATGGTGTAAAAACCGAACGCCCACCTGTTTGGTTTATGCGTCAGGCTGGCCGTGTATTGCCCAGTTACCTGAAATTGCGCGAACAGTACAGTTTTAGTGAATTGATGCAATCTCCTCAACTGGCGGCCAAAGTAACGTTACTTCCCGTTTATGATCTGGGAGTCGATGCCGCCATTTTGTTCTCGGATATCCTGGTAATACCATCAGCCTTAGGCATGAAGCTGGAATTTACAGATTCCGGTCCACGGTTTGAAAAGGCATTGAAAGATTTAAGCGATCCGGTAAGTATACTAAACCCCGACGCATCTAAACTGGAATACATTTACAGGGCGATTGACGAAGTTCAAAGGACGAAACCATCTGAGACTCCTTTGATTGGATTTTGTGGAGCGCCCTTTACCACACTTTGTTACATGGTTCAGGGACTGAGTTCCAATCACACTTTTCCGGAAGCCGTTTCCCTATTATATAAAAACAAGGCATTGGCGCATAAGTTATTGAACCTGATAACGGAGTTGTCAATTGAATATGCACAGAATCAGGTGAAACATGGCGTTTCTGCCTTTCAGATTTTCGAGACACATGCCGGATTGATACCATCAGAACTGTATTTCGACATGATTATGCCTTATGTGCGGAAAATCTCATCAGCTGTAATGCAGACTGGCTGTCCGGTGATATTCCTTCCAAAAGGGTTGGGTACAGGAATTTCACACATCAAACCTGAAGACACCAATTTCTTAAGCATCGATTGGCAAACTCCAATTGAAGAAGCTCGAAAATTGGTTCATCCTGAAATTGGAATACAGGGGAATCTCGATCCACGACTTTTACTGGCCGATAAAGCGACAATTCTTGAAACACTTGAGAAATATGTTTCTTTTGGATCCAAAAATCAGAACTGGATCTTCAACCTTGGTCACGGTTTCATCCCAGGAATCCCATTCGAGAATGCCCGGTTGGTTGTCGACTGGGTAAAACAAACAAATTGGAGGCGAAACTAAGGAACTAATTGACTGCTATCAATATCTTAACTCATTGCTTAAAAATTGATCCGGTATGATCCTGAATCTTGAAATTATTGACAGCTATTCGATTATTAAACATGTCCATACAGTTATAAGCGGGGCTTTTATGATCTTCGCCGTATGGCTAATAATTCGTTCTATTCGAGGGATAATAAAGAACCATGCCTATACAGGATTAGATAAGTTCTTATCTTACGGTTTCATCATCAATCTCTATTTGCAACTGGTTTTCGGACTGATTCTTTTTTCGAACCACAATTCATCAGTCGACGATAATTTTTCAAACGCGGAGGGAGCGCTTAAAATGGCCTCCAACCGGTTTTGGCCGATAGAACATATTGTGCTAATGTTGTTTGCCCTTTTTATTGCCAATCTTGGATTAATACTTACGAACCAAAGTCAGTCTGATAAAGAAAAGCACAGGAAGATATTAACCTATTATGTCGTTGCGATTCTGATGATAGCGATCTCACTTATTGCCATTTAGTATTCGTCGGCGAAATATTTTTCGGAGCTCAGGCTAAAGCAACTTTGGAAGAGGAAGGGTCAATCCGAATTCCTTGTTCACCTTTTCAATAAAATAGGCCGAAAGTAAAGGCGATTCCTTCTCAATATTTTGATGCACAAAAAAATAAATATCCCGAAGACCCATATCAACCCAGATTTTGAGCCGATCGATCCAGGTGTCTAAACGTGTGCGGTCACTTTGAGGATCATTAGCGCCAACGAATCGCATAAATAAACAGGGAGTTGTAAGCCGCATGTGCAACAAATCGCGCCTCCCGGCCGTATCAACCAGTACGTTGGTGATTCGGTTCTTTTCGAATAACTCATAGATTTCCAGTGCGATAATTCCATCGTTAAACCACTTGGTGTTACGTAATTCTATAGCCAGCGGAATCGCTTTTGGAAAGTTTTCAACGAAACGGACAAGCCGGTCGTAGTTCTTATACCCAAAATTATTGTTCATCTGCAAAAATGCCATTCCCAGCTTCTCCCCGAAATTGCTGATCCCATCGCAATATTCCTCAACGAGCGGTTGCACTTCATTTAATCGTTTGATATGACTAATCGACTGATTCACTTTCGGGAAAAATCTGAATCCATCTGGAGTTTTTTCACGCCAGCTGATAATCACCTCATGGTCAAACATCCTGTAAAACGTGGCATTCAACTCAATTGAATTAAATTGTTGGGAATAATAGGCCAACTCGTCCTTCGTTCCCCTGGGATAGAAATTCTTAAGATCTTGTTTATTCCACTTGGCACATCCCACAAACACATTCAAAGGCTTTTCACCATCATTTTTCTGAAGGATTTTACTGGTTCCCCGGTGATCTTCCGGCAATCTAAAATCTATATTTTCAAGGTTTTCACTTCCTCCAAATTTCATTCGTATATAATTTGTTTTTTAATTGTCTGATGGAACACCCATGTTAACTTCATTCGTGTTTGCGAAGCGAAGAATCATGGGTGTTTCATAAAAACGTAATTTTGTTACAAATATTAATAACACTCTTTTCCTTTACAAAAACCAGGGATATACAATATTTCCGATATCCGAAAGCGTATTGCTGATTACATATTGCCTGAAAATTCCAAGCTCACCAGCCAAATTTTGGAGTTTTTTGTAATCGGGTTCCAATGCTTTCTGTTTAACCTCAAAAGCAATTTCTTTGTTCAAAATAAAGTCAATTTCGGATTTATTTCTTTTGTTATAAAAGCTAAGTTCTCCATAGTAGGCCAATTGATTAGCTACCGCAGTTTCAAAAAGTTGTCCGTCGGTAATTTTGGCAACCAGATTGAGAATTCCGGTATCCGAAAAATAGACTTTTTTCCCGCCGCTAACGCTTCTGTCAATGCTTTTTGAATACTTTGGAAGCAACCGCAGAAAAAATATACTCTCGAGAAATTCCAGGTAATTATACATTTTCACCCGGTTGACGCCCAATTCTGAAGACAATTTAGAAACATCAAGTATATTTCCATTACGCACGGCAAGTAATAAAATTAGATCTCTCAATTCTCTGACATCTTTCAGCTCGGAAAATACCCTGATATCTTTTTCGAAAAATGATGAAAAGACATTTCTTAGAATAAGCCTTTTTGTATCTCTGTCAGTGGTTAATACTACTTCCGGAAATCCTCCGAATTCGAGGTAATCAGCATATAATTCTTTTGTCTGAAGGATGTTAACCTGCGATTTCGTTTGCATTGCCTTGTCCAGATCCCCCTTTAGTTGATCTTCAGATATCCGACCATTAAAAAACAAAAACTCACGAAATGATAATACCGGCAAAACATAAAGGAATTTCCGGCCACTCAGGGATTCCGGGAATAAATTTCGCAGGTAATAATTTGATGAACCCGTCACAATAAATTTGACACTGAAGTGATCTATCAGATATTTAATGACTTTGGTTATTTCAGGTAAATTCTGAATCTCGTCAATACAGACCAAAAGTCGCTCATCGTTTTTAATTTCCGACAGGCGCACAAGATCATTGTAAATGGATTCATAGTCAATATTTTCGAAAACCATTTGATCCAATGGGTTATCAAGGTCAAACCACAACCGTTTCCCTTCAAAATCATCGTACAGTTGGCGCATTAAAGTCGTTTTTCCAACCTGCCGCATACCTGTGATTACGATGGCATTTTTGTGCTGAAGCTGTGGCCTGATCGTATAAAACAGCTCTCTTTTCAGCATATCTGTAATTTATTTTTTACAAATATACGCACATCTGTAATTTTATATTTACAAATACGCGCATATTTGCAAATATTTTTTTACACATTTACAATATTAACAATAAATTAGATCTCCTGTATTGTTTACAAATTAATAATAAATGACTTACGGCAATCAAGATTACAGTATATCGTCGACACAATTAAACCCTTTTTTTCCGGTATTCAGCTGGCGACATGTCCATCACTTTTCTGAAAACACGTGAGAAATAAAACTGATCATCGAAACCGGTTTCACGCGACACTTCTGCAATCATCCATCCGTAATTATCGAGCAAACGGCAGGCCCGCTGAATTTTTAGCTGAATAAAATAATCGATGGGTGGATGACCGGTACGGTTCAGGAAAAGACGTGAATAATGGGAAGCCGACAGACCTGTTTGCCCGGCAATATCATTCAATTTCAGTTTTTTATTCAGGTTTTCGAGCATGAAATTAATACTTTGAGCGATCGGGTCGTTTTCCCCCGCTTGCTTCACCAACCGGAACTGGCTTAGGTGGGTGAATGATGCCAGTAAATAATTCAAACACAAGTTAATATATTCAAGGGTTTCGATGCTGAAGCCACGGCCGAGGTTACGCAAAATCTCTGAGAACAGATCAATCCGGTCGTTGATACGTGATGATTTACTCCGGTCGATGGGCAAACTCTGACAGGCAAACCGTGCAAACAATCCGGCCTTCACTCCGGAAAAATGAATCCAGTAAATAGACCATGGATTTTGTTCGTCGGAATGATAGGCATGCGCCATTCCTGCCGGAATAATGAAAAAATGATCGGCCAGCACCGGATGAAATGTGTCTCCTATCCTGATTTCACCCTGTCCGTCGACGCAATAGATCAGAATAAACTGTGTACTTCCCGAAGGACGCTCCCTGAAGTGATGACGTGCCTGCGGATAATAGCCTATATCTGTGAGGTACAAATCCGAAATTAACGGGTTTCCCTTGATCAGTCCAATAATTTTCTCCGGCAGCACGAAACTGATCTGCCCCGGAAATCCATCTTCTTTCTTCATTCTATTTTGGTTTTACAAACCAAAATAAGCTAAATTTCAGCACTTAAATGATTTTTATTCCCCGTTAAAAATATCTAATTAAAATTCATAAAATGGTGATATAATCCATAAATTCATAAAATAGTTCATTTTCAGGATGCCAACTAAGAATGTATCTTTGCTTCAACTAAATCAATAACTCGTGGATAAAACTAAATTCAACAAACAATTTATTCTCGGTATCACACTTGTGTCAGCCATGGGCGGACTTTTATTCGGGTACGACTGGGTTGTAATCGGCGGTGCCAAACCGTTTTACGAGCGGTTTTTTGACATCACCAATTCACCCTACTTACAAGGTTGGGCAATGAGCAGTGCATTGATCGGCTGTCTTGTAGGTGCGATGGCATCGGGTTATCTTGCAGATCGTTTTGGGCGCAAACGGCCATTGATTGCAGCAGCAGCATTGTTCACAATTGCAGCTTTAGGGACCGGTGCAGCCAACGAATTTACACTTTTTATCATTTTCCGGATTGTTGGTGGATTGGGAATCGGACTCGCATCCGCTGTTTCGCCAATGTATATTGCCGAAATTTCACCGGCACAAATGCGTGGACGGCTTGTCTCTGTTAATCAGTTAACCATCGTTATCGGTATATTGGCGGCTCAGATCACCAACTACCTGATTGCTGAAAAGGTTCCTGAAGGTGTTACTGACTCAATGATCCTTCAATCATGGAATGGACAAACAGGTTGGCGATGGATGTTCTGGGCCGGAACCATACCAGCACTGATGTTCTTTGCATTCTCCTTTTTCATTCCCGAAAGTCCGCGCTTTTTGGCGAAGTCAGGAAAATGGAAATCGGCAGCAGCCATTCTTGAAAGGATTGGCGGCGCTCAATATGCCATTCAGGGACAGAAAGAGATTGCAGAAACTTTGCATGGTACCAGTTCTAAAATTGATTGGAAAGCATTGTCATCGAAAAAAGTACGACCAGTTCTCATATTAGGAGTAGTTCTCGCTGTTTTCCAGCAATGGTGCGGCATCAATGTAATCTTTAATTATGCTGAGGAAGTTTTTACATCAGCCGGCTATTCGGTTGGTGATATGCTCTTTAATATTGTGATCACAGGAACTGTGAACCTGGTTTTCACATTCTTGGCGATGCGGATGGTCGATAGCTGGGGGCGCCGTAAACTCATGTTACTTGGTTCAATCGGGTTGGCTGTTATCTATTTCATGCTCGGTTCAAGCTACTATTTCGAACTAAAAGGATTGGCAATACTGGTGCTGGTTATGGTCGCAATTGCTATCTATGCAATGACTTTGGCGCCGATAACATGGGTGGTACTTTCCGAAATATTTCCGAACAGCATCCGTTGCACTGCCATGGCAATTTCGACAACTGCCCTTTGGATTGCCTGTTTTGTACTCACATATACCTTCCCTATTCTGAACAAGCTATTAAATGCAAGCGGAACTTTCTGGTTGTATGGATTCATCTGCTTTTTCGGTTTCCTGTTTATCCTGAAAAAACTGCCTGAAACCAAGGGAAAATCACTCGAAGAAATTGAAAATAAGTTAACTCATTAACCGAACATCCAATGAAAAAAATTGTAATTGTTATTTCGTTATCATTCATTGTTTTATTTGGAAAAGCACAAAAATACCAGGTCAGTTCACCGGATAAAAAGCTGTCTGCCGAAATTGAAATCAACAACGGGATTACACTGAAAATGTTGAAAGGAACGGAAACTGTTTTTACGCTTTCGGGCATAACACTTGAAATAGCGAATAACAATCAGCTATTTGCAAATCAACAGGTAAAGAAGACCAGCATCAATTCAGTGAATGAAGAGATTAAACCTCAGGTCCGTGACAAAAGCGACAATTATAAAAATAACTTTAACGAGCTTATTATTGCTTTTAAGTCCAATCATTCAGTTACTTTCAGATTATATAACGAGGGTCTTGCCTATCGACTTTCAACTTCAGTGAAGGATAGCCTAACTATTACAAAGGAGAACTTGAATATACAATTTCAGGAAGGAGATTCAGCACGTTTTCAACCTGCCAAATCCTTTAACTTCGACTGGGAATCTCCTTATGAATTTAAGAAAATAAGTGAATTGGAGGCAGGGAAACTAAACGCTCTCCCTTTTCTCGTTCAGAAACAAAATGGTGTTTTTGTGATGATTACCGAATCTGATTTGTACAATTACCCAGGTTTGTGGTTACAAGGTACACGGAAATCAGAGCTTACCGTTACGAATCCCCCATTCCCCAGGAAGCTTTCATACACAGGAAGTATTTACAGGCACGGCCAAATTGCCGAACTTTCTGATTTTATTGCCAAAGTAAAAGGAACCAGGACCTTTCCATGGCGACTATTTGCCATTATTGATCATGAAGAAGGTCTGATTAACAACAACATGGTCTATCTTTTGGCATCGCCCACCCAATTAAAAGACGTTTCATGGATTAAACCGGGAGTGGTGATGTTCGACTGGTGGGGTAAAAACGGTATCTATGGAGTCGATTTTAAAGCTGGTGTTAACACCGAAACAGCAAAATATTTTATCGATTTCTGCGCCGCAAAGGGGTTCCGGTATTTCCTTTTCGATGATGGCTGGAGCCCGAAGGATGATTTATTACACGAAGTTCCGGGATTGAATATGGCAGAGGTAACTGCCTATGCCAAAACGAAAGGTGTGGATGTGATGCTTTGGGTAATTTGGAACTCACTTCAAAAACAATGGGGCTCGGCTTTCGATCAGTTTGAAAAATGGGGAATCAAAGGGATCAAAATGGATTTTATGAACCGCGATGATCAACAGATGGTTGAATTTTATGAAGCAGTAGCAAATAAAGCAGCCGGGAAAAAGATGGTGGTGAACTTCCATGGAGCCTACAAACCAAGTGGACTGAACCGTAAGTATCCCAATGTACTCACGCGGGAAGCCCTCATCGAATTTGAATACAACGGAGGAACAAACTGGGACAATCCTGAGCATCACAACCTTTTACCATACATCCGAATGTTCACCGGTCCGATGGATTACATACCGGCCACGATGCGCAATTCAACCAAAGACAACTTCCGTCCGATTGGCGATTGTCCCATGGGACAAGGTACAAGGGCGCACGCCATGGCTTTATTTGTCATATTGAGCAGTCCCATGGAAATGCTGCCCGATTCGCCGTCGGATTATTACCGCGAAGCAGAATGCACCGACTTTCTTGCCAAAATACCCGTTGAATGGAACGAAACAAGATTGTTAAAAGGAAAAATCAGCAAGTACACCGTTTTGGCCAGAAGATCTGATGAGGATTGGTTCGTGGGAGCCATTACGAACAAGGATGACCGAATGCTGGATCTTTCAACGGATTTTCTGAAACCCGGAAAGTACCATTTCGAAGCCATTGAAGACGGCATAAATGCCAATACGAATGCCACTGATTACAAACTGATTAAAAAGGATTTCAGTTCAGGTGAAATCCTCAAACTGAAAATGGCTGCCGGCGGTGGCTGGGTTGCACGAATAACACCCATAAAATAAATATCTTCTGATAATTGCATTAATCGACAAAACACACAAACCATGAAGAACAATGGAATTTTGAGTATGTTGCTGCTTATTATTTTGTTTTCTTGCAATAAGAAAATTGAGAATAAAATCGACCTCGCCGGAACATGGCAGTTTGCACTTGATCCTTCTGACAAGGGTATTTCCGAAGGTTGGTTCAACCAGGTTTTATTGGATACTCTAACTTTACCAGGATCGCTGACCTCAAACGGAACAGGTGATGACATTTCTCTGGCAACTCCATGGACCGGACAAATCGTAGACAGTTCTTTCTTTAAAAATCCGGAATATGCCAAATACCGTGAACCGGGAAACTTCAAGATTCCTTTCTGGCTGCAACCTTTAAAATATTATAAGGGAGCCGCATGGTATCAGAAAGATGTCATAATACCCAAGGATTGGAATGGACAGTTTATCGGATTATTCCTCGAACGGTGCCATTGGGAAAGCCGTTTGTGGGTTGACGGAAAAGAAGCGGGTATGCAAAATTCATTGGGAACTCCTCATCAGTACGATCTGACTAAAATGTTGACTCCCGGAAAGCACCGCCTTACAGTGTGTATCGATAACCGCACGAAAGAGATTGATCCGGGTGTAAACTCGCACAGCATTTCGGATCATACCCAAACCAACTGGAACGGTATGATTGGTCAGCTAACCCTTGAGGCAAGTCCGCTGATAAACATCCGCAATATCGAGGTTTATCCTGATATTCAGAATAAAAGGTTCAAAGCTAAAGTGAAGGCGGTCAATCCTTCAAAAGAAACTGTTAAAGTTGATCTCAAGTTAATAGTTTCAGGTGCAGGAAATCCGGAAAGCCAATCAAGTAAATATGAACTTTCCTCGGGTGACAACATTCTGACCCTCGAATATCCGATGGGTAACGACATCAAACTTTGGAATGAATTTCATCCTGAAATTTATAAACTTACTGCCATTTTAACCGACCCGGCTTCGAAAACGGCTGATACCAGCCGGACTACTTTTGGAATGCGTGAATTTAAAGCAGTTAGCAAACAATTGCAAATCAACGGTCAGCCAACTTTTCTACGCGGGACACTCGAATGTGCCATTTTCCCGAAAACGGGTTATCCTTCTACTGATATCAAGGAATGGCTTCGTATTATTAACGTTAGCCGCGCTCACGGACTGAACCACATGCGTTTCCACTCGTGGTGCCCACCGCAGGCCGCCTTCGATGCTGCCGATCAAACCGGCTTTTATCTTCAGGTGGAAGTTTCTTCATGGGCAAATCAGTCCACCACTTTGGGAGATGGAAAACCTTTCGACAAATACCTTTATGAGGAGAGTCAGCGCATGGTTGAACAATATGGAAATCATCCCTCATTTTGTATGATGGTTTACGGCAATGAACCTGCCGGTGGCAATCAGATTCCTTTTCTGACTGAATTTGTTAATTTCTGGAAAAGCAAAGACAATCGCCGCATTTACACTTCCGGAGCCGGCTGGCCGAATCTTCCGGTAAACGACTATCTGAGCGATCCGGCGCCACGAATTCAAGGCTGGGGACAAGAGCTGAAAAGTGTGATCAATGGTGAGGCTCCACGTACAGATTACGATTGGTCAGCCTATAATTCAAAATTTACACAACCAGTTGTTAGTCATGAAATTGGTCAGTGGTGCGTTTACCCGAATTTTAAAGAAATTGCCAAATACGATGGTGTAATGCGTGCCCGTAATTTCGAAATTTTTCAGGAAACACTCAAGGATCACGGTATGCAACAATTGGCCGACAGCTTTTTACTGGCCTCAGGTAAATTGCAGGTTTTGTGTTATAGAGCTGATGTTGAAGCAGCTTTACGCACCAAAGATTTTGGTGGATTTCAATTGCTCGATCTTCATGATTTTCCCGGTCAGGGAACTGCTTTGGTGGGTGTTCTGGATGCTTTCTGGGGTGAGAAGGGATATATTTCGCCTGCAGAATACAAGCGTTTTTGCAATAGCACGGTTCCGCTGGCAAGGTTAAAAAAATGTATTTTCACCAATAACGAAACGTTTGTGGCGGCTGTCGAAGTGGCACATTATGGAGACGGTCCATTAAAAGGGTGTACTCCTGAATGGAAAATAACCGATAAAAATGGCAAGGAAATTCAATCCGGCAAATTCACCAAAACCGATATTCCACTTGGTAATGGCTTTAAACTTGGTGATATTTCATTCCCTTTAGCTTCAGTTTTAATTCCCGAAAATTTGAAACTTGAAGTAACAGTCAATGACTTAATCAACAACTGGGATTTTTGGGTTTACCCGGTGAAAAAGGAGGTCATTAACGGTACCGAAAAAATCAAAATAGTTCAGAAAATTGATGCCCAAACTGGTCAATTTCTTGAAAATGGTGGTACTGTCATTCTTACGCTGAAAAAAGGAACACTTGCAAAAGAAATGGGTGGCGATATCAAGATTGGTTTCTCAAGTATCTTCTGGAATACAGCGTGGACACGCGGCCAGGCGCCACACACCCTCGGGATTCTGTGTAATCCAAACCATCCAGCTTTGGCCGAATTTCCTACCGACTATTACAGTAACTGGCAGTGGTGGGATGCGATGAGCCATTCGGGTGCGATCAATATCAGCAGTTTCCCATCCGGGATTAAACCGATTGTTCGGGTGATTGACGATTGGGTAACAAACCGTCCGCTGGCATTGATTTTTGAAGGTAAAGTCGGCAAGGGAAAAATACTAATTTCAGGAATCGATTTGGTGCAGGATTCCGAAAAACGTCCCGAAGCGCAGCAATTGCTTTATAGTCTGAAAAAATACATTGCCGGATCGCAATTCAATCCAACGGTGGAATTAAGCACCGATCAGTTGAAAAAGTTGTACAATTGATCCGAAATAGAAAACAAATGCTTAAAAAATATGATCATGAAGCAGAAATCAATTTTTAATTTATCGGCTTTTGTGTTTATCTTTTTTCTGTCGATGACAGGTTTGTCATTGTATGGTATTGAAAAAGAGAAGTCTGTAACACCTGATATCTACACACCTACACCTAAACTTAAGCCTCGTATTAACGGTCCCTTAATTTATGGTTGCCGCCCTGGTCACCCGTTTATCTACCGGATTCCATGTCAGGGTAAACATCCGATTACCTTTTTAGTAGAAGGTTTACCATCCGGATTAAAATATGATCGTGTTACAGGCATCATCACCGGAAATGCGCCGGATAAAGGAGAATACGATGTTTTGATTCTTGCCCGCAATTCAAAAGGAACTGACACACGAAAAATGAAGATCGTTGCAGGTGACCAGCTTGCACTCACGCCTCCAATGGGTTATAACCACTGGTATGCTCATTACGACCGCATCACAGATAAAATGATGCGCGAAGCGGCAGATGTGCTGATCAGTAGCGGCATGGCTGATGTTGGTTATCAGTATGTAAACATCGACGATTGCTGGATGAATGCCCCAAGTAATAATGATTCATTACGTGTCGGGCTATTGAGGGATGAGCAGGGCAATATACTTACGAACCGTCATTTTCCTGATATGAAAGGTTTGACAGACTACATTCATTCAAAAGGACTTAAAGCTGGAATATATACTTCACCGGGGACATTAACCTGCGGTGGTTTTGCGGGTGCTTATCAGCACGAAGAGCAGGATGCCAGGCAGTTTGCAGCCTGGGGATTCGATTTTTTGAAGTATGACTGGTGTTCGTATGAAAAGATTGCCGGAGCAGATAAAAGCCTTGAGGCATTTCAGAAACCATACCGCCAGATGGGAAGTATTTTGAAATCACTCGACCGCGACATCGTATTTAATCTTTGCCAATATGGTATGGGGGATGTCTGGAAATGGGGAAACGAAGTTGATGGTCAATGCTGGAGGACCTCCGGAGATCTGGGCTTCGAACTTGACCGGATTTTCGATGTCGCACTTCGCAACAGCGAATTCAGGCAATACTCAAAACCCGGAGCCTGGAACGATCCCGATTATATTCAGATCGGCTGGATTGGGAATGCCTCTAAGCAAGGTATACCCGAACTTACCCCCATGCCGGCAGCTATGCAATATGCCTATATGTCATTATGGAGCCTGATGGCAGCTCCTTTAGTTTATAGTGGTGACATGTCGAAGTTGGATGGATTCACAATCAACGTCCTTTGTAATCCCGAAATAATTGAGGTCAATCAGGATCCGCTGGGTGAAAGTGGTCTTGTGATTAAAATAGACGCCGACCGCTTTTTGATGGTCAAAAATTTAGAGGATGGATCCAAGGCAGTTGGTCTGTTCAACCGCGGAAAAAATGAAGCTGAAGTATCTGTTGATTGGGCCGCACTTCAATTATCAGGTAAACAATCAGTTCGTGATCTTTGGCATCAGAAAGTATTGGGAGATTTTGACCAGAAATTTACTGCCAAAGTTCCCTCACAGGGAGTTGTGATGGTGAAAATTAGCAAACCTTAATCCGTTTTCTTGTCTTAATTCAATTTAGAAAAATGAAAAGTCTGAAATCTGTTTTTTTGTGGATCGTTTTTATAACGATGATCGCCAGCTGTAAACCAAAAGATGCCGTTGTCATCAATGTTGCTGATTTTGGATTGAAACCCGGCAGCAAAGAAAATGCCATTCCGGCCATCATCAAGGCGTTGGAAGAATGTAAGAAACATCCTAACTCAACGCTGAAGTTTGAAAAAGGACGTTATGATTTCAGCATCGATCCTACGCATACCAAAGAATATTTCGAATCGAACACAACAAATGATGGTCCTAAAAATCTGGCGATCCTGATTGAAGGATTTACCGGTTTGACCCTTGATGGCAATGGTTCTGAATTTATTTTTCATGGTGCAATTCAACCCATTACGGTAGATAACAGCGAAAACATTACGATTCAGAACGTTAACATCGACTGGGACATTCCGCTGACTGCGCAGGCAAAAGTATTGGCTACAACACCAAAAAACATTGATCTGGAGATTGATACAATACAGTTTCCTTACGAAATATCGAACGGGAAACTGATTTTTAAAGGTGAAAACTGGAAGGCTGAGCCAACGGGATTCATGGAATATGTAGTTGGTAAACACCTGATTGCTGCCGGAACCGGTGATGAAGGTTGTATTCGTGGTGATTTGAATAAGTCCTCTTTTGAAGAGCTAAATCCCGGAACAGTGCGCATGAAAGGAGATTTTACCCGGACTCCGGCCGTTGGAAATTACCTGATTCTGAGGCACAGCAAACGTGATCATGCCGGAATTTTCATTCAGGAAAGTAACCAGGTGATACTCGAAAATGTGAATGTTTATCATTGTGCAGGTTTGGGGGTCTTGGCCCAGTTTTCACGGAATCTTGATTATAAGAACGTAAGATTTATGCCAAATACAGCCAAAAACCGTTATTTCAGCGGTCATGATGATGGCTTCCAGGTTTCGAATTGTGCAGGGAAAGTGACCATTTCGAATTGCGAATTTGGTGGTTTGATGGACGATCCGATCAATGTACATGGCACGAGTGTCAAAATCATAGAGAAAATCAGCGATTGTAAACTGAAATGCCGTTTTATGCACGAGCAAAGTAATGGAATGACCTGGGGACATCCGAACGATACAATAGGATATCTGGAGAATGAGAACATGCAAACCCTCGGAAAAGGCACTTTGAAAAGCTTTGAGAAACTGAACCGAGATGAATTTCTTGTTGAGTTTAATAATGCACTACCAGCCGAAATCGTCGCCGGAGATGCGTTGGAGAATTTAAGCTGGTCACCTGAAGTGATTATTCAGAATTGCAGGTTCAACAGCTGCAGGGCCAGAGGCTTGCTGATTTCAACTCCGGGTAAGGTTGTCATAGATAGAAACGAATTTGAATCGAGCGGCTCTGCCATTCTGATTGCCGGCGATGCCAACGGGTGGTACGAATCCGGAGCAGTATCCAACGTTACCATCAGCAACAACACGTTTAAGGCTGCGTGTCTGACTTCGATGTACCAATTCTGTGAAGGTATCATCAGCATTGATCCGATCATCCCAAAACTTGATTCTTTGAAGGCTTACCACCGTAACATTACAATCGAACAAAATACCTTTCAGGCATTCGACTACCCTGTTTTGTATGCTTTGTCGGTCGATGGAATCCGGTTTAACAGCAACAAGATTTCACGTTCGCACGCCTTTGAACCTTTCCATTCCCGCAAACACTGCCTGACTTTTGAAGCCTGTTTGAATGTCGAGGTAAAGGGGAATGTCTTCGAAGGAGATGTACTGGCCTCTGATATTTCGTTTGAAAAAATGGATCCCAAACAAATAAATTCAACTCAAAGATAATTGACTGTCAAGTAAATATCTTTAATAATCAGTCGATTGTAATTTTAGATCATGCAAAAAGAATTGAAAACAATTATACCAGTAGATAAAACAGAGACGCAGGTAAGGGCCTGGTACGAAAAAGTGAAGATTCCGACCTATGGAATCGGAAAACCAGAGAAGAATCCGATGTTTCTGGAAAAACGGGTTTACCAGGGAAGCAGCGGCGTTGTTTACCCGCACCCTGTGATTGAAAAGATTCTGGATGAAAAGGCTGATAAAGAGTGGAATGCCATTTATCTTGAAAACCAGTATTTGAAAATCATGATCCTTCCTGAGTTGGGCGGACGGATACAAATGGCCTACGACAAAACCAAACAACGTCATTTTGTCTATTACAACCAGGTAATCAAGCCGGCATTGGTCGGATTAACCGGACCCTGGATTTCGGGGGGAATAGAGTTTAACTGGCCGCAACACCACCGTCCGTCAACTTACGAAGCCGTTGATCATTGCATCGAGGAAAATGCCGATGGCAGCATAACGGTCTGGTGCAGTGAAGTCGAGCGGATGTTCCGTACACGGGGAATGGCAGGCTTCACACTTTATCCCGACAAGGCATATATGGAGATTAAAGTGAAGTTATTCAATCGCACCAACTTCCCGCAAACTTTCCTTTGGTGGGCGAATCCGGCGGTTAAGGTAAATGATGATTACCAGTCGGTTTTCCCACCCGATGTGAATGCCGTATTCGATCATGGTAAACGCGATGTGTCCGAATTTCCGATTGCAAAAGGGACCTATTACAAAGTCGATTTCTCGCCCGGTACCGATATTTCGCGCTATAAAAACATTCCGGTACCAACTTCGTACATGGCCATTACGTCAAAATGCAATTTCGTAGGTGGGTATGAAAATGACAGCAAAGGTGGATTGCTCCATATTGCGAATCACCATGTCTCACCCGGAAAAAAACAATGGACATGGGGCAACAGCGACTTCGGTCAGGCCTGGGATCGTAACCTTACCGATGAGGATGGACCATATATTGAACTCATGTGCGGTGTATATACGGATAACCAACCCGACTTTTCGTGGATCATGCCTGGCGAGGAAAAGACATTTTCACAGTACTTTATGCCCTATCGCGATTTGGGTGTCGTGAAAAATGCCACTAAAGAGGCAATGGTGAATCTTGAAACATGGAATGGAACAGTCACCATCAAAGCCTATACAACCGCTGTTTATCTATCAGGAAAAGTTATTCTGAAAGCGGGACTCACAATTTTGCTGGACGAAACTTTTGATTTCAATCCTTCAACTTCCTATGAAAAAACAATTGATATTCCTGGTATCGATCCAAATTCTCTCGCAGTTGAAATTCGGACTTCAGAAGGCAAAATACTGGTGAATTGGAAGCCAGAAACGGATGTAAAAAAGGAAATTCCGGAGGCAGCAAAACCAGCTAAACTTCCGGAAGAGATAGAAAGCAACGAACAGTTGTACCTCACAGGTTTACACCTTGAACAATACCGCCATGCCACCTACGATCCGCTTGATTACTACAAGGAAGCGTTGCGACGCGACCCAAAAGATAGCCGGTGTAACAATGCCATGGGTTTATGGTTATTGCGACGTGGCAGATTCGCGGAAGCGGAAAGCTATTTCAGGAAATCAATCGACACTTTGACAGAGCGTAATCCTAATCCGATCAATGGCGAACCCTTTTACAACCTTGGACTCGCACTCCGTTATCAGCAAAGAGAAAACGAAGCATACGATGTGTTTTACAAATCGGTCTGGAACGATGCGTTTATGGCAAGCGGCTATTTTCAATTGGCTCAACTCGAATGCATGCGTCAGAATTGGGACGAAGCGTTAGATCTGATCGATCGTTCGCTGATCAAAAACTGGCACAACCACAAGGCGCGACAGTTGAAAGTGAGCATTCTCCGGAAATTGGGAAAAATTTCAGAAGCTAAAATACTATGTGAAGAATCTTTGGTGCTGGATAAATTCAATTTCGGGGTTTTATTTGAAAAAATGATTCTGAATCCCGAAAGTGGTCATGACCCTTTCGGCGGTGAAAAACTTAAAACTCTCCTTCGCGGCAATATCCATACATACATCGAATTTGCCCTCGATTTCGCTTTTGCCGGATTGTTCGACGAAGCCATTGAACTGATCAGCATCGGAATCAGTGAGCAAAAAGAGCAACCTGTTTACCCGATGGCGTTGTATTACAAGGCCTGGTTCGAATCTCAAAACGGGGATCATATCGCTGCGGTAGCAACCTTGAAGGAAGCTGCAAAAGCTTGTCCTGACTATTGTTTTCCGAATCAAACCGAAGCTGTAATGGTTTTGGAATGGGCCAAACAACAAAATCCGTCTGATGCCAAAGCGCCTTATTACCTGGGTAATTTCTGGTACAATAACCGTCAATACGACGATGCAATTGTCAACTGGGAATTGTCAGTAAAACTGGATGATGCATTTCCGACTCTCCATCGAAACTTGTCGCTGGCGTATTTCAATAAGCAAGATGCCCCGGAAAAAGCATTGGCAGAACTCGAAAAAGCATTCGCCCTGGATGAAACCGATTCCCGTATTCTGATGGAATTGGACCAGTTATACAAACGAATGAACTTTTCATCAGAGCAACGCCTTGAAAAGCTTGAAAAGTACCCTGAACTTGTAAATTACCGGGACGATCTTTACTTAGAAGAAGCCACTATTTATAATACACTTGGTCAATATGAGAAAGCCTTCGAACTCATCCGCACGCGGAAATTTCATCCTTGGGAAGGTGGCGAAGGAAAAGTAACCGGACAGTATGTATTCATTCTTACCGAAATGGCAAAAAAAGCCATTGAAGCAAAAGAATTCGAAAAAGCAGTCGATTTGCTAACTCAGGCACAGCACTATCCTGATAATTTGGGTGAAGGAAAACTCTATGGTGCACAGGAGAATACCATCTTTTACTGGCTCGGATGTGCATTCGACGGATTGGAAAATCACGATCGGGCCACCGAATGCTGGCAAATTGCGTCCCGTGGATTAAAAGAACCTTTGCCAGCTGTCTTTTACAATGATCAGCAACCAGATACCATATTTTACCAGGGTTTGGCGCTGATCAAATTACAGAAAACAGGAGAAGCCAGGGAACGATTCGAAACACTGATCAATTTTGGGAAAAGACACCTTAACGATGTATTTAAGCTCGATTATTTCGCGGTCTCGCTGCCCGATTTGCAGATCTGGGACGATGATCTCACCAAGCGGAATCATCAAAATTGCCTGAACCTGATTAAATTGGGGGAATTGGGATTATCGAAAATATGAAATTTAAAAGCTGTTTCAAAAGAGACAGCCTTTTTAGTTTTATAACCTGACAGGACTGAATTCGAATTAAAGTGAAGCTGAAACAGAATTACTATTTCGGAACAATAGATCCGTTTAGAAGATTCTTAACACCAATGATCTCATCGATGCTTTCCCAAAATACAAAATGACCGCGTATGATGTAGCTTTCCCTTACTTCTTTGGTGACACTTTCAAGTTTAGGCACCCAGCCTAACGGGATAGTAATAATGCGATCATTTGAAAGATGAAAAGATATGGATCCAGGGACAAAAGTAACCTCTATAAATATTGGTATTTCAGCAAAACTATTGTCTTTCATGGTCCTTATCATTCGCTTCATAATTACTTCCTTTTTTGATCTTCCAACCTGTATTCTTTCTTTTCCTTCTGATCTGTTTGCATATCCTTCACATCATCAATAAGCGGTGAGTTTTTCACAGCCTCCCAGTCAAACTTTTCATCCAGCGGCGTTAATGACTTTTTTGGGTCAAAAATCCGGGGATCAACCGAAACCGCGTTGTAAGGTGTAAAATCAGGCGTTGAAATGAACATATCCGAAAAATCGTTTGCGGCGGCATCGTACTGATTCAGATAGGGCATTCCTAGCACATTCCAAAAGGTCTTAAAAATACTGCCAAAGCTGTAATGAACTTTCGAAACGTAATTCCGCTTTACATAGGGAGAAATGACCATGAGCACACTGCGATGAGCATCTACATGATCGATTCCATTCTGAGCGTCATCCTCGGTAATTACGATGGCCATGTTCTTCCAGAAAGGGGTGTGCGACAAGTATTCAATGATACGTCCAACAGCCAGATCATTATCAGCCATATAGCTTTCCCTGAATGGATAACCAGCCTCCGGACGTTCATCGGCGCCGTGATCGTTGGGGATGATCACGGTAACGACGGATGGCATTTCGATCTTAGGTGTTATCCATTTATCGTCAAATTCCTTCATAAACTGGTGTATACGGAACTGATCCGGAATGGCCATATTGTAGGTCGGAAAAATTTTCGAAGTTCTTGAAAACATGGGAAGTGGCACCGGAAAATTGACGTAATGTTTTACACCTGTATATTTGAACGACTCTTCGTAAAAGGCAGGTTCGAACATGGTTCCAAATCCGAAGTTGTAAAATTCAACTTTATTCCGTTCGAGATGATCCCACATCGATCCGGCTTCGTTGTAATCTTCGGGATAGATAGCTCCCGCCGAGCCGTTCATTCCTAAACTTCCAGGTGCTTTCGACTTTGGATTGTATTTCCGGTTGCCACCATAACTTGCCGGAACTGTTGATTCTACCCACTCATTCGGATAAGTATTTACGAGCCAACGATGTCCATCTGCCGAAACATCCGAATCGACATAGAAATTGTCTGACATCGCAAATTCCGTAACCAGTTTCAAATGATTGGGCATTACCGGTGCATTTTCAACTTTCGATGTTTTTTTTCGATTTGTGAATGTCGCGTTATGACCATAGCGGGCAATCGTCGGATCTCCGTTTCCCTTTTCAATTTGTCCGAAAATCTCATCATAAGTGCGGTTTTCCTTCGAGATAAAAACCAGGTATTTGATGGGCGATTCTTTTTCTCCACCGAAAACAGGTATGGGATTATCTCCTCTTTGTTTTTGTACAGTTCTATAATCTTCAATCCGGTAATTGTTGTTGATGACCTGTTTAGTGAGACCTGTAAGTTGATTGTCAGAAGGAATATCCATCACTGAAACGGTTCCTTTCATCAAATTACCAATATAGCTTCCAGCCTTTCCTTCCGTAAATGCTTTACCGCCGTTTGGCCCGCTTCCAAAACCTTTGGCATTGCTCACTACGAGTGTCTTGCCGTCGGGAGTAACTTCAAGCTTTGATGGAAACCAGCCAGACGGAATATGGCCAATAACTTTAAGTGTTGGAATATCAATCACTCCGATAGCATTTACTCCGGATTCGGCGACATAAAGTCTTTTCTGATCGGGCGAAATAGCCAGTCCGAAAGGGATCACACCACGAAATTGTTTCACCGCAGGATGTAATTTAAGCGAAATCTCAGTGGCAATGGTGTCGTGAATGACATCGATCACCGAAATATTGTCGTTTGTTCCATTACTTACAAAAATATACTTGTCGGTAACAGCCAATGAATTAGGGCATGCACCTCCAACCGCGGGAATCCCTTCGATAATTTCACCTACAAGAACCCCTGTTTTTATTTTAGCCTGAATCTCTGGTTTGGCCGGATTTTTCAATGAAAACGACCACACCGAAAATGACTCGGGCACATTCGGGTCACCAAGTCCCGGGATATCCAGTGAATCAATGCGAATTCCCTTCTTCATCTCCGCTGTTCCAAAACCAAACGGAGGAAAATCGAGTGCTTTTTTATAATCTTTTTTGGCTTCGATATTGCCTATTTTGCTGTATTCGAACATGCCCACATTGGCGACATAGACTTTTTGTTGATCGGCGGACAGAATCACACCAAACGGGTATCGCCCGGTTTTTGCACTTCCGATGATCTTCTTTTGTTGCGTATCAATCACAATCAAGCGAAACAGCGTTTGATCCACAGCATATAAATACCGGCCATCCTTACTCAGTTTCATATCGCCAATATAGCCGTCAGGTGTTTTCTGGCCAGTCTCATTTATTGAACAATCCACCGAATCAAGTTTAGCCCCCGAATCGACAGAAAACATGTAAATCGTATTCTCCTGGCCTCCTGCCACATAAACAATTTTATTATCTGGAGAAATCGCCAGTCCCATAAAAACGGAAGCCAGTACTCCTTCGTCTGTTGATGGACCAGGCGGAACCTGCAAAACAGTAGGATGAGCAGATTTAAGGTTTTTGATAATTGAAATTGAAATGGGTGAAGTGCCCGAATTGGCAGTTACCGCAACGCTTCCATCGGCGCTTAAAGTTAATCCGAACGGATGTGGTGCTACTTCAACCGACTTCCCAAAGGGGGTGATAAAACGACCATTGGGAATAACAGTTTTCCCTTTTTTATTGATCCGTGTATACAAACTTCCGGAGGGAGAAGAAGCGACCTTCAGTTTTGAAGATGCCGGTTGTCCATACGAAGAACTGATTATCAGGCAAAAAATGAAAACAAAAATGCTTTTAAAGTTCATGAGATTGCAGTTTTTAAGAAATATAAATGTAGCAGTTTATTGATTAAAAAAATACGCATTAAATTCAAATGCTGCAATCAGTCTTTAATAATTTACCCGATTTGATACGGATAAAACCGATTACATTTAGGACTAAACGGAAATATTCGGTTATTATCCGACTGTAAATGTGAATCCTATCTAATTTTAGTATCCAATGCTGCCAATCCAGACATGACCAACTAAAATTCTTACGACAATAAATGCCAGTAATGCCTTTAATGTGTCAACCATTTAATTGATTGAACTCATGGGAATCGTTACGGGACGCTATACTTATCGCATTCTACTTG
>Ga0209511_1000179_pt1 | contig 73012 bp, 62 predicted proteins | sample SSSSmetaG_FD_184141 | JGI IMG/M metagenome (GOLD analysis project Ga0209511, IMG submission 184141) | Glacier valley bacterial and archeal communities from Borup Fiord, Nunavut, Canada, to study Microbial Dark Matter (Phase II) - ​SSSS... | ecosystem: Environmental > Aquatic > Freshwater > Ice >... | reverse complement strand
ATACCTCAGCTGCAGAAGCAGCTACTGAGCCCGCTAAATCACCTGTAACTGAAGTTCTAGAAATTGCAGCACCTGAAGTTAAAGCTCCAGCACCTGAAGTTAAAGCTCCAGCACCTGAAGTTAAAGCTGCAGCACCTGAAGTTAAAGCTGCAGCACCTGAAGTTAAAAAATCAGCACCTGAAGTTAAAAAATCAGCACCTGAAGTTAAAAAATCAGCTGTACATGCGATGGCTGATGAGCCAGAAGGAGAACTTTCTATTGAAGAGATTAAGTCTGCAAGCCTGATTCATGAACTTCCGGGAGACTTTGACTGGGATGCAGATGATAAAGCTTTCGGAAATTATAGCGATGCTGAACGCAAAAGACTTGAAAGTCAGTATGAACTAACCCTTAATTCCATTACAAAAAATGAAATTATTACGGGTACTGTCGTATTGATCAATACTAAAGACGTTGTTCTGAACATCGGTTACAAATCTGACGGTCTGGTACCACTTTCTGAATTCAGAGACACTCCTGATTTAAAGATAGGCGATACTGTTGACGTGTTTGTAGAAGACCAGGAAGATAAAAACGGTCAGTTGGTTTTGTCAAGAAAACGTGCGAAGACTCAAAAATCATGGGATGATATTAATAAGGCCCTTGAAATGGATCTTATCATCGAAGGTTATGTTAAGAGTCGTACTAAAGGAGGTCTGATCGTTGACCTTTCTGGTGTTGAAGCCTTCTTGCCAGGATCACAAATCGATATCAAGCCCATCAGGGATTATGATATCTACGTAGGAAAAACAATGGAATTCAAAGTTGTTAAAATCAACCATGAATTTAAAAATGTTGTCGTTTCTCATAAAGTTCTTATCGAAGATGACCTTGAAAACCAGAAAATCGACATTATCTCTAAACTTGAGAAAGGTCAGGTACTGGAAGGAACTGTTAAAAATATTACTGCATTCGGGGTCTTTATTGATCTTGGTGGTGTAGATGGTTTATTACATATTACCGATATTTCCTGGGGCCGCATTGAGCATCCAGAAGAAGTATTAAAACTTGATCAGAAGATTAATGTTGTCGTGCTAGACTTTGATGATGACAAGAAGCGTATTGCTTTAGGTCTGAAACAACTTACTCCTCATCCATGGGAATCTCTTGATACAAATATTCAGATCGGATCACGGGTTAAAGGCCGCGTAGTAACTGTTGCAGATTACGGAGCATTCCTTGAAATCATTCCCGGAGTTGAAGGTCTTATACACGTTTCAGAAATGTCATGGTCACAACATCTGCGTTCACCTCAGGAATTCCTGAAGGTTAGCGATGAAGTTGAGGCTCAGATTCTGACACTTGACCGTGATGAACGTAAAATGTCATTGGGCATCAAACAACTTACCCCAGACCCATGGGTTGACATTGTTAAGAAATATCCTGTTTCCAGCAAGCATCATGCAATCGTTAAGAACATGACCAACTTTGGCGTGTTTGTAGAGATAGAGGAAGGTGTTGATGGTCTTATCCACATCTCTGACCTGTCATGGTCTAAGAAAATCAACCATCCACATGAGTTTACCAAGGTAGGTGAGAAACTGGATGTCGTTGTTCTTGAAGTAGATGCAGATAACCGTCGTTTAAGCCTGGGCCATAAACAGCTTGAAGAAAACCCATGGGATACTTTTGAAACCATCTTTACGCTTGATTCAATACACCAGGGAACAATCATTAAGGTCACAGACAAAGGTGCAGTGGTTGCCCTTCCATACGGTGTTGAAGGATTCGCTCCTAGCAAACATCTTGTTAAGGAAGATGGTAAGATTGCCGGTATGGATGAGACACTTGAGTTCAAGATTATCGAATTCAACAAAGATCAGAAGCGTATTGTAATATCCCATTCAAAGATCTGGGAAGAAGTGAAAGCTGAAGAGAAAGCTGTTGAATTTGATAAGCGTAAGAAAGAGGTAAAAGCAACTCATACAGCTGTGAAGAAAGTGAAAGAATCGGTTGAAAAAACCACTCTTGGCGATCTGAACATACTTTCTGCTCTAAAGACTGAGCTTGAGAATTCTGAGGCCAAAGCATCGAAAGTTAAAACCAAAGAAACTCCAGATAGCGAGTAATTCTGAATTTCTTATTATAAAAACCCCCGTTATGCTGATCATAACGGGGGTTTTTGTTTAAGGTTAATTTTTATAGGTTATTAGCATGAGAACATATTTTGGCCATTAAAATCAGACCATCTATAACTATCAATATAGTACATTCCTTTCAGCAAAACTATTCTTGATATACCCATTCGGGACTACCTTATTTAACTGAATTTGATTTTAGCCAGACATAGAAGGTATTTGATTCTTAAGCCTGATACCGGATGAACTCGTTATCATAGCGGGCAATCTTTAGCGTATTCATGAAAAGATCTATAAGGTCAAAGTAAATAAATTCTTGAATTTTCGACGGGAAATAATCAATATTAAAAATAGTTCCAGGTATTGTCATTTATTAAATTCTACGTTAATTATCTTTATTTGAACAAATACGATTATACCTGCACGAAGAATTATTTCCCGCTATTTAAGTAGCCTGATTAAAGTAAATTTTCAGTACCAGCCTTAAATTTGCATCCCAAGTCATGGTCTTGTATATTTGGTTGGCACTATGCAAAACATCCCATTACTTAACCAACCGAAGTTTCAGTTAACACTAAACCGGCTATCTTACCAGCTTATCGAAAACCATGATGATTTTCGTGATTCGGTAATTATCGGTCTACAGCCAAGGGGTCTATATTTGTCTCGGCGACTTGTCTCAGAGCTTTCAAGAATATTACCCGGTACAATTATTCAGCACGGAATATTGGACAATACTTTCTACAGAGATGATTTCAGGCATAATGAAATTCTATTAGTGCCAAACAGCACAGAAATAAACTTTATCGTTGAAAAGAAAAAAGTGATTTTGGTTGATGATGTACTTTTCACAGGACGTACTGTCAGGGCTGGTATGGATGCACTTCTCGCTTTCGGCAGACCAGCCAAGGTTGAATTACTGGTACTTGTCGACCGGCGCTTTTCAAGACAGGTACCCATTGAACCAGACTATATAGGCATGCAGGTCGATTCGCGAGCGTCTCAAAAAGTAAAAGTAAACTGGAACGAAAGCGAAGGCGAAGATTCAGTCATATTGATAACAGAAAATAATGAGTGAACTCAGTGTAAATCATTTATTGGGTATTAAAGATTTACAGCCCGCAGATATTGAGCTCATCTTTACTACTGCCGACCAGTTCAAAGAGGTGATCAATCGCCCAATAAAAAAGGTTCCGTCTTTACGCGATATTACGATCGCAAATATATTTTTTGAAAACTCAACCCGAACCCGCCTATCTTTTGAACTTGCCCAGAAAAGGCTTTCAGCTGATACCATAAATTTTGCTGCTTCATCTTCATCTGTTACTAAGGGAGAAACATTGATTGATACAGTAAATAATATTCTTGCAATGAAGGTAGATATGGTTGTTATGAGACATCCATTTGCGGGGGCAGCACAATTTCTAGCCAGAAATGTCAAGGCCCAGGTAATTAACGCTGGTGACGGAGCTCATGAACATCCCACACAGGCATTACTTGATGCATTTTCAATTCGTGAAAGGCTTGGTAATGTAGATGGAAAGAAGGTGCTCATTGTTGGTGATGTTCTTCACTCAAGGGTGGCACTCTCAAATATATTCTGTCTGCATAAGCTGGGTGCTGAAGTGATGGTTTGCGGGCCTGGAACGCTGATTCCAAAATACATTCCTGAGTTAGGAGTCAAAGTTGAACATTCGATTTTAAAAGCACTGTCATGGTGCGATGTGGCAATAATGCTACGCATACAGCTCGAACGCCAAGACATCAAATACTTTCCCAGCCTAAGGGAATATACCATGCTTTATGGGTTGACAAAAAAAATGCTCGATTCACTCGATAAGCGAATTACCATCATGCATCCAGGCCCGGTTAATAGGGGAGTTGAAATCAGCTCTGATGTTGCCGATTCTGACCAGTCAATAATTCTTGATCAGGTTGAAAATGGTGTGGCCATCAGAATGGCCGTTCTCTACCTGCTCGCACAGAAACGCTAGACATTTTACCTAAATCCTTTCAGACAAACGTTATTAACATTAGTAAACAGAATATTTAAAGTTTATCAACGTTTGTTAATAAATTAGGGAATTTCAGTTAGGATCAAATAATAAATTTGATTTTGGCTTTTCGTTTACTTGCCACAATAAAATATGAGCTTTGAAAAACCAATCATTTACACGGTGCTGTTGAAACGTAGTATTCTTTGTTTGCAGCTAGTTTGTATTGGGGCATTAATGAGTATACCTGCTAAATTATCTGCTCAGGAAACCGCTGGTTTCACAAATCAAACTACCTACCATACAGCAATAAATCTATATGACCATCAGAGTTATGCCATAGCTGCTAAAGTATTCGAACAGGTATATCTACCTGCAAACCGTACCCCTGCTCATGAAGTAAAAGTTGAAGATGAGGACCTTGAAAAAGTTAACTCTCAATTTTATAAGTCGTTAAGCGAAATGAAACTTGGTAATAAAGGAGCTGAGCAACAAACTATTCTTTTGATCAAAAAATACGGTTATGCCCCTATGGCCCATACTGCGTCTCTTCAAATCGGGTTATATCATTTTCAGCAAGGTGATTTTAGCGGTGCAATTGAGCGGTTTAAGCCTGTATCAGAAAATACTTTGCAAAATGATGAATTTGATGATCTAAATTTTAAGTATGGTTATGCCTTATTCAGATTAAATCAATCAGATGAAGCAAGCCTGCATTTTAATAAGGTTTTAAACCACCCTAATATTTACCAGGAAGATGCTATTTATTATACGGCTCATATAGCATATGATAAAAAACAATACGATGAGTCACTTAAAGAATTAAAGAAACTGAGTCCTAACTCAAAGTACAGTGCAATTTATCCGGTTTATGCAAGCCAGATTTATCTTTTGAGAGGTGATATTGATTCAACAATAAGTATCACAAAACCACTTGTAGCTCATTCTGAAAGTAGGTATCTGCCATTACTCGCAAAAGCACTGGGGTCGGCCTACTTTTTTAAAGAATGGTTTCCTGATGCCGCAAAAGCATTTGATATATTCAAAGCCAGTAAATTCTCTAATCAGGAAACCCATCAGGATATTTATCAGATCGGATATAGTTATTATCAGAATGCTGAATACCCAAAAGCAATAAAAGAGCTATCTCAACTTTATGACCAGCATGACGTATATGCCCAGAATGGTTTATATACGCTCGGGCAATGCTTTCTGAAAACCGGTCAGAAATTAAACGCCCGCAGCGCCTTTCAGTTATCCTCACAATTAAATACAGATCAGGGAATTATCGAAAATTCATTGATTTATTATATCAAACTATCTTACGAGGCCGGCCTTGATCAGGATGCATTAAGCGCTGCTGCTATCTTTGTAAAAAATTACAGCCATTCAGGTGCGATCAGCGAAGTGAAAATCTTGCAAGCAGAGATACTCTCTAACGGTCATAATTTTGCGGATGCGTATGAGACCCTAAAAAGTATACATGATAGAACCTCTCAGGCTGAAGCAACTTTCAAAAAGGTTGCTTATTTCTATGGTATAGAATCATATACTGACGGCAATTTTACCCAGGCCATAAAATTATTTAATGAATCGCTAAGGTCAACAGGAGCTGGCAGTTTTGAATTACTGGCTAAATATTGGAAAGCAGAAAGCGCATACAATCTAAAAGATTATACCCTTAGTATTACTACTTATCAGGATTTTCTGAACAGCAGCGGAGCTGCATCAAGTGCTAATTACAGAGATGTATTTTACGGTGACGGATATGCTTATTTTAAGAAAGAAGATTTTGCACGTTCATTATCAAGTTTTGAAAAATATATACAGCTTGGGCCTAAAGATGAGAGCATGAAAAATGATGCGACTATGAGAATGGCCGATTGTTTATTTATGCAAAAGTCATATGCCAAATCGACCAGTCTGTATACTTCCGTTTTACAGTCAAAAGGTTCAGGTTCTGACTATGCACTCTTTCAGGCTGCAATGTTAGAAGGACTTCAGAAAAACATAACAGGTAAAATCAATACCCTGAACGAATTGCTTCGTACGTATCCTGGTTCAGCCTATGCCGATGATGCTCAGTATGAAATTGCCTATGCACATTTCGTTGGCGGAAATTTAAAATTAGCGCAGCAAGAATTCAGCTCTGTTATCAGCCATTATCCCGAGAGTAGTTACATTCCGAAGGCACTTATGAATATCGGTCTGATCTATTATAATGGTAGTGATGATAAAAATGCACTTCAATATTACCAGCAGGTTGTTTCAAAATACCCCGGTAGCCCAGAGGCAAAAAATTCTCTGGCAGCTATACGCAATATTTTTATTGACCAAGGCAACCCAGACGGTTTTGTGGCCTATGCAGCAAAGTCTGGTATGTCAATTTCTCAAACTGGCGAAGATTCACTTAGTTATCAGGCAGCAAGTGCAAAGTTCTTAAACGGAGATATTGCAGGCAGCATAAGCTCATTTGATAATTACCTGCAAAAATTTCCAATAGGTTATTTTGCTGCTGATGCGCATTTCTACCGTGCCCAAGCCTTGCAACGGCTTAAAAAACCTGGTGAAGCCTTACCTGATTATGAATTTCTGATTAATAAAAGTACCAATTCAGCATTTACAGAAAATGCCTTGGTAAATGCCTCCAGAGAATATCTTGCCCAGCAGAAATGGGATCTGGCACTACCATATCTTAAGCGTCTTGAGCTGTATGGTCAGGATAAGGAAAATTTTGGTGTGGCTACCCTTGGTCTTGCAACATGCTATTTTGAATTAAAACAGGTTGATTCCTGTCTGATCTATACCAGTAAGGTTATTGCCTCGAGTAAATCGTCAGTCTCTGAATTAAGCCATGCAAATTTATTGGCAGGCAAAGCTTACCTGATAAAGTCAGATACAACACAATCATTAAAACCATTGGGATTAGCTGCCAGGGGTAGAAATATTGATGCCGCAGAATCAAGATATTTGCTGGCATTCATTCAATACCAGAGTAAAAACTATAAGGGTTCTAAAAAGATTCTATTTGACATGGTCAAGCAGTTATCAAATTACGATTACTGGGTAGCAAAATCTTTTGTGCTCCTGGCAGATAATTATACTGCTGAAGGTGATCTTTTTCAGGCAAGAAGTACGTTAGTGAGCGTTCTGCAAAATTATAAACCAAATGATGAAGTCAAAAATTCTGCAGAACAAAAACTCAATCAGCTTCAACGGATAAAGAAATAATATGCGCATTCAATCTAAAAACATTTACCAACTGTTTATTATTCCAGCAACTGTTATCGCGCTGGGGATACCTTTGCGTGCACAGCAAAAAACACCAATTACTGAACAGGTCGATGTCATTAGGCAGTATAAGCCTGTATTGGGTGATGCAGTAAAAATCAAAAAAAGCCCATCTTATTTTGATGAAAACATCCAACCTTCAAATTTAAAATATAGTTACAAGAATCTTCGCTTATTAAAAGATACTGCTCGTAATACTATTATAGCCGATAGCTTAAAAGCCATAGATTCGCTTAATTCCCCTTTTTTATACCTGAAGGCAGGCGCTGGCAATTTGAATACGGCTCTTGGAGAAATATATCTCAATAGCAGGCCTAGTAAAAATGGAAGTTACGGTGCCTGGTTCAAGCATCTTAGTCAAAGGGGTAAACTTGAAAACCAGCAATTCTTTCATGAACAGGCCGAAATTTTTGGAAAAAAGATTCTTAAAACGAATTTTATTTCAGGTTCCTTTCTGGCAGAAGAAAGGCAGGTTCACTATTATGGATATGACCATGCTCTTTCAAGTTTTACCAAGTCAGCAACTAAACAAAACCTGATAAATATAGGGGCTATAGCTGAATTTGGGAGTTTGGTTGACTCTACAAATCCCCTATCATACGGGTTGAAAATACACGGCAATAATTTTACTGACCATTATTCAAATAGTGAAAATTTATATGAGGCAAGTGGGTTAGTCGGTTATATTATCGGCCCGTTCTCTTTCAATTTCAGCTCACAGGTAGCTTATAACAAATTAAATTTGCAAAATGGGGGTACATTTAACACCTCCGTTTTTCGTGCTGAACCATATATTACACTACAAAATAAATTATTCAGGTTAAAAGCGGGAATTAATATCGTTAATGAATTTGGAGATAAGAAAAAAGTACTTGTATTTCCTGATGCAAGTCTTGATCTCTTGCTGAGCTATGGTTTCAATTTATTTGGAGGAATCAAAGGGGATGTACTTCAAAACACCTACAGCAATATGACTGAAAAAAATCAGTGGATCAATGGTTATATAAACGTTAATAATATTGGAAGCCCTTTAAGCGGGGCTGCAAATAATTTATTACTGGCCAATACGCGCCAGAATTTTGATTTTTTTGCTGGTATAAAAGGGGCTTTCACACCAGTATTCAATTACCGTGCTCAGGTTGAAACCGGAGTTTACAACAACCTTTATTTTTTTATCAACCAGCCCAATGCCAGGCAGTACTTTTCAACGGTCTATGCCGGTAACGGCACAACTAAAGAAGAGTTTTATGCCGAAGTGAATTACCTTGCAGGAAGTAAATTCAGAATAAATATCAACCTTGATTACCTTGATTTTCGCTTAAAGGGTATAGCTGAAGCCTGGCATACCCCCAAATTAAAATCGGGTATCTGGTTGCAGTTTAATCCCTCATCACATTGGATGATTAATGGTTCGCTCTATTATACCGGAGAGCAGAAAGCTGCAGGTTACACCCCAAATGGTGTTGATTTTGGCCCTACTCAATATACGTTGGTGCTGCCAGCCTTTACCGATATCAGCCTTGGTATTGAATACAGAATTAACAAAAAGATTTCCCTGTTCATAAATGGTTATAATCTTTTAAATACGAAATATCAGAATTACCTGAATTATCCTGTTTTAGGCTTGAATGCCCTTGGTGGAATTTCAATTACACTTTAAAAAAGCCAAAAATAAGAGGAACCCTCAAATTAAAGAATCAAATTTTTAAATTATGCGTATAAACAATTAATAATGTGGTTTTTAAAGAATATATTTAGACAAACGGTAACAATTTAACTTGACTTACGTAAAAGACGGGTCATAAATTATGGATGTAGCATCATATATCAGGGAGTATTTGTTCAAACAGGATTTCCTGGATATTCCCGGACTGGGTACTTTTTTTCTTACAAAAGAACCCTTTAGTATTCAAGACTCAAATCAGGTTATAAAGCCTGGCTCGAAAACGCTAATCTTCAGAGAAAATTCTGGTATCAGTAATGATACCCTTAGCTATTTCATAGCACGCAGAGCTGGAATTTCTGTTGACGAGGCCAGAGAAATGGTTAGAGGTTTTGTGAGTCCTGTACGTCAGCTTTTTTTGAGCAGGGGCAATACTGAAATTCCCGGCCTGGGACAGTTTTCAGTTCCCGATGGTTTTCATTTAGACTTTAGACCCTACCCCTTCAATTTCTCACCAAGCAGTTTTGGTTTAGGAAATGTATCGCTTAATCAATTCGGCGAGCCCCCTGTTCAAGTCGAGGAGCAAAAATCTACTGGAGATATATTATTTAAATTACCTGTTTACCAGCAAGAGACAACTGTAACTAAGGAAAACGATGGGCTACCAGAACAGATCCACGAACAAGTAATTTCGGCAGACGAAGGCAATACAGTAATTCTTGACAAGGATCATCCTTCGCTCGAACATACTGTTGAAACTGAATTCACTTCGATTAGCAGTACAGGGCACTCATATGAGCATACGCTCGAAGATCTTAAACTACCTCCAAATGAAGTAATAAATTCATGGGAAAATTACCCACCCGTATCAGGTAAGTCCGAAGATCAAATGGTAGGCAGTACGGATCATTTTAAAGAAATCAATCCAGTGATTCTACATCAGGAGCCAATCGTACTACCTGATGAAGAGGATGGTCATTTACCTACAGCCGAGGAAATTTACCGCAAATACGGGTTCAAAAAAGAGGAGTATCCTGATAATCAGATGGCAAATCAGGAAAAGTCTGCCCAAACGATAACTAAGGATGATAAACCAGTAGATAATTCTGTGTTGCCTGAAAGCTCATTTTCCGAAATACCTGCATTTAATGCGGGTAATGATGAGGCTATTACTTATCCCGCAACCTTGACATTTTCTCAGGAACCAGTAAATTTTATTAAAGAAATAACGCAAACTGAACATCCTGATAGTCAGACTGAACAGCCACTTTATATCAACAATGAAAAGGTAGAGCCTGAAAAAAAAGATCTCATATATAATCCACTGGCATATGATTCAAATCTGGAAGTAAATAAGTCACTCGAATACGTTCAACCGGAACCGGTTGATCTGGGACCTATTCAAGAATTACCAGGTCATGACCTTACAGGAAGTATAAAGACTGAACAAAGAGAAAATTCATCAATTTATTGGATTCTTGGAAGTATTTTGCTCTTTTGCATGCTTGCCGGATTTGGTTATGTTGAAAGAGAACCTATTTCTCAGGCAATTGATAATTCAGGCCTGTTCGGTCAGACAAATCAAACAAAAACCAGAGTTAAAACAGATAGTTCAAGTGTGGCAACTCAAAGTGCGGCAACAAACCTGAATGACAGCATCAACCATGACCAGACAAAAGGTCGGCCCGAAACAAAAGCAATACCCCAGATTTCAAGAGATACCATCAAATCCAAGTTGTCAGTAAATTCGTCAACACCAGATTCTGTCATGATCACCCTTGAAAATGCGCCTCAATTCTTGCTTGTTGATGCTTCATTTCATCTGCTACAAACAGCCAAACGCCGGCAAAAACAATTACTGGAAGCAGGCAAACATGCTCATATCATTGAAATGGGAACAGGAGTTTTAATGCGGTATAAAGTCAGCCTTGGTGAATTTGACGATAGAACGACCGCTAATGCTGCTTTAGATGCTGAAAAAGCTACCGGACATAACCGTTTACAGATCTTTGAAAATAAATCTAAAAAAAATTAGTTCTTTTGTTTAACCATGGTTTTAGTTACGATGAGCACGCTGATTGCAGATTCAGCATTAAAAATAGCTGATACCCTTAACAGGGTGTCTCAAGCCGCTTTACCGAGTGCAGTACATGAGAAGTTAAGTTTCATTGACTTATTAATGAAGGGTGGTATAATCATGCTCCCGATATTACTGTTACTGGTGATAGGCATTTTTATTTTTATTGAACGGTTTATTACCCTTAGAACCGCCTCTAGAACTGATTCAAATTTATTGAATATCATCAGGCAAAATATTATTGCCGGTAATCTTGAAGCTGCACTCGCCGTTTGCCGCAATATTAATAGCCCGATCAGCCGTATGTTACAAAAAGGCTTGCTTCGAATCGGAAAACCCATAAAAGAAATAGAGGGCGCCATTGAAAATATTGGTAAAATAGAGGTTTCCAAACTTGAAACTAATATTGGTATTCTTGGAATTATTGCAGGTATAGCCCCAATGTTAGGTTTTGTTGGTACAATAGTAGGAGTCATAAAGATTTTTTACGAAATTTCTCTGGCTGATAATATCAGTATTGGAATCGTTGCCGACGGTTTGTATCAGAAAATGATTACCTCAGCATCAGGACTTGTGGTAGGTATTCTGGCCTATGTAGGTCACCATATATTAAACATGATGCTCGATCGCATTATATTAAAAATGGAAACAGAGTCAATCGAATTTATTGATCTGCTTGAAGAGCCTGTTAGGTATTGATTGAATAGCTTACAGTATGAATCTAAGACGACGACATAAAATCTCAGCTGAGGTAAATACCTCTTCTATAAATGACATCATGTTTTTCCTGATGTTATTCTTTTTAATTGCTTCAACAGTCGTTAATCCGAACGTTGTTAAACTGCTTTTACCCAGATCATCAACAGGTCAGGCTGTTTCTAAAAAACAGGTAGCAGTTTCAATCACAAAAGATTTTCAGTATTATCTGGCAAATAAACAGCTCTCAGAAGCCGAATTACAATTGAAACTTGAACAGATGTCAACCACTAATAGTGAAATAACCATTGTTCTACGCGTAGAGAAGTCTGTTGATATACAACATGTGGTCAAAATTATGGACCTTGCAAACAAACTTAAATTTAAAATGGTGTTAGCCACTGATAAGAACTAGGTATGTATGTTGAATCAAATAACGGAAAGGCGTTTTTCTATTCTGTAATTGTTTATATGCTATTAGTAGGAGCTTGTTTTTTTGGCTTCCTTACACTTCCTTATACCCAGAAACAAGTTAATACCGGAGGCATCGAAGTAAACTTCGGCAATAGTAACAAGGGTAAGGGAACTGATTATACAAGTACAGAAAATCCGTCAGTTGCACCAAGGCCGAGCAGACGTGCTACTTCTGAGCCTGTTCATTCTTTAGCGCATAATTCTAGAGAAGTCATAAAAACCGGAAATATTATTACTCAGAATAATGAAGATGCTGCTTCAGTAGATGTAAAAAAGAAAGCAGGCAAATTCTCAAAATCGACAAAAACACCAGATAGGGCTGTAGAAAAAATTAATTCAAATGCCCTCTATAAGGGAGCTGCTACAACCGGTAAAGGTGGTGGAGACGGCAATACTGATGAAGCCGGTAACCAGGGGAAAGCAAACGGTAGTGTTTTATCACATAGCTATACAGGTACGGGAATCGGAGGTGGTGGAATTGCTTTAAATCTTGAAGGAAGAAACTTTATTGCCAGACCAACTCTTAGTGATGATGGGCAGTCTGAAGGAAAAATTACGGTGCAGATTACTGTGAACCGGGATGGAAATATTACCACAGCCAAGGCTGGGGGAAGAGGCACCACAATTCAAAATGCTACCTTATGGAGAAAGTGTGAAGATGCAGCCAAACAGGCCAGACTAAACGCGATCGCTGACGGGCCAGAAATTCAGGCCGGGGTAGTTATCTTTTCCTTTAAACTGCAATAATCAGATTGAACTATACTGAAACACTGGAATATTTATTTGATGCTTTACCCATGTTTCAACGCATAGGAAAGCAGGCTTATAAACCAGATCTTACCCATATAATAGAACTTTGCTCCTATCTGGGAGATCCACAGACTAAATTTCGTTCAGTTCATATTGCTGGTACCAATGGGAAAGGTTCGACCTCCCATATGCTTGCAGCCATACTTCAGCAAAATGGCTATAAGACAGGTCTTTTTACCTCACCTCATTTGAAAGATTTTCGTGAGCGAATCCGGATAGATGGTAAAATGATTCCTAAATCAGTAGTCACCTCATTTATTAAGAAACACTGGGTTAAAATCGATGAAACTCATCCTTCTTTTTTCGAAATGACGGTAGCTCTTGCTTTTGACTGGTTCGCAGAAATGAAGGTTGATATTGCAATTATAGAAACAGGTTTAGGTGGCAGACTCGATTCAACAAATATCATAAGACCTATTTTATCAGTAATTACAAATATTGGTTATGATCATACCAGTATTCTTGGTGATAAGCTGGAGCAGATAGCAGCCGAAAAAGCAGGAATCATTAAAGAAAATATTCCCGTTATAATTGGAGAGTATCAGCCAAAAGTTGCAGGAGTTTTTGAAACTATCGCCGCCAGAAATAGAAGCCCCTTAAAATATGCTTCACAGGAATGGAATCTTACAGAGTGGCAGCCACATCTTCGTAATCAGCGCATGATATTGGTAGATGATCAAAACCACACGGTAAAATTGCAACTCGACTTACCGGGTCATTATCAGGTAAAAAACGCAAAAACAGTTCTATCTGCCATTCATGAATTAAATAAGATGGGCTTTACCATTATCAGACCTGAAATTGCCTTAAAACAGGTCAGAAAATTAACCAATTTAAAAGGACGCTGGTTTATTTTATCAAGGAACCCCCTGACTATTTGTGATACAGGACATAATGCTGAAGGAATTCAGGAAGTTGTTACCCAGCTTTCTTTAACCAGGTATGAAAAATTGCACCTGGTGTTTGGTGTCGTAAATGACAAGGATATAGCACCAATACTTGCTCTTTTACCTACCCATGCCCAGTACTATTTTTGCCATGCAGCAATACCCAGAGCACTTGAGGCAGAAACCCTCCGGATTGAAGCCGCAAAATACCAGCTGGTCGGAAAGGCTTACCAGAGTGTAAAAGAAGCATTAGCCGCTGCAAGACTGGCAGCGACTAATAATGATCTTATATTTATTGGGGGCAGTACCTTCGTGGTTGCCGAAATAATACCGTGAAAATGAATTAACTGAAAGGTCCGTTTACTGTTGTTTTATCTTGAGTGCTGAGTGTATTTCTGGCAATATAATACACTGGAATTCCCAAAAGCACAATTAAGGCACCCCATCTACTGGTTTCCCATTTTACGATCAGTAAATCTGCTGCTATTGCTGAAGCAAGAACGATGTATAAAACCGGAATAAAAGGATATCCCCAAGCCTTGTATGGGCGTATGGTGTCAGGCTGTTTGTATCTCAAAACGATAATGCCTGCAACTGTAAGTACATAAAAAATCAGAACGGCAAAAATTACAAAATCGAGCAATGCACTGTAGCTACCAGAAAGACATAAAAAGCAGGCCCAAACACATTGTATGATTAAGGCAAAAGAAGGAACAGATTGTGCATTCAGTCTGGAAGCACTTTTAAAGAATAGTCTGTCGCAAGCCATTGCATAATAAACCCTGGCTCCAGCCATAATCAACCCATTATTGCAGCCAAAGGTAGAAATCATGATAAGAACAGCCATGACCAGTACCGCACGTTGCCCAAAAATGACTTCGGCAGTAGCAGTTGCCACCCGTTTATCACTTGCAAACATGATACCTCTTCCCAATACATCATGTGCATCGGGATGTCCGTACATGGGTAATACTAATAAGTATGCAACATTGGCCAGTACATAAATAATAGTGACGGTTAAAGTTCCCAGTAGTAAGCTAAGCGGTATATTTCGCTGTGGATCTTTGACTTCACCAGCCGTAAAGGTAATATTGTTCCATGCATCACTTGAAAAAAGTGACCCTACCATGGCTCCTCCAAAAACCAACCAGACAGATGGACCATGCAATAAGTTTTTTACCCATGAATCACCAACCTGCACCATTGAGAACGGTTGCTGCCAGAATACGTGGAAATTTGCAGATAGAGCCTGAACATTTTTACCGATAAATATGCCAGCAAGTATCAGGCCTGCCAATGCGATGATCTTGGTCACTGTAAAAACAAGCTGAACAAATTTTCCCGTTTTCAAACCTCTGCTATTCATACTAGTCAACAGTATGATTGAAGCAACCGCAAGTAACTGGGCTGTTGAGATCTGAATGGGCCCAAGGACTAAAATAATATGATGTGTACTAAACCAGGGGAAAAGTACGCCGCAGTAAATAGCAAATGCAGCAGCGACAGCCGCAATTGTACCAGTTTGGATCACCAGAAACAATGACCAGCCGTATAGAAAACCAATCAGGGGAGAATATGCCTCTCTTAAGTAAACATATTGCCCACCTGCCTTTGGCATCATACCGGCAAGCTCTCCATAACTTAATGCTGCCATTAATGTAATTAACCCGGTTATTACCCAGGTCAAAATCAACCATGCTGGTGACCCCAAACTTCGGGCAATATCAGCAGACACAAGGAAAATTCCAGACCCAATCATTGACCCAACAACGATCATTGTAGAATCAAATAAACCCAATTCTCTTTTTAATGCTACAGGCTTCTGCTCATTCATAAATTGAAATATTTAATTAAACTTGCTCAAATTTTACTAAAATTTGTTTTGTAAAAATAATATTACTGCTAATATGTTTTTTAATATGGAACAGTTTTTGGTTTTTACCTTCCAACTTGTTAATCCTTAAACTTATAAAAACATGAGCAGTCTATTGTACATTATCGCAGTAATTTTAGTCATTGGCTGGGCCATTGGATTTTTTGCTTATTCAGTTGGTAGCGTAATCCATATTTTATTGGTAATTGCCATCATTGCAATCTTAATTAATGTAATCAGAGGTAGAAGTGCATTTTAAAATAGAACAAAAAAATTCCGGTCAAAATTTATTTGAACCGGAGTTTTTTTTGACTAATATTCATAAAAAAGCTTAATCTTGCCTATTACTATCTGAATCTATATCAAGATCAGAATCTTCACTATTCCAATTTTCATCATTATCATCAACAGTACCTTCAAGGTTATCATGATTGGCAATTGATGGATAAACACGGCTAATCATTCCTGAATCATCTTTATTGATAGTTGATCTGTCATCATCATGTTCTTTCTGAATTTCTGGAATATTTTGCTGTAAATGTTCTTTCTCACGGGAACGTTCTATTTCAGGAATTGACCTTTCTGGAATTTCAGGTTTATGCTCTTCAGGTCTTTCAGGTATTGGGTCAAAATCTTTTTTTGGGGTGAGATTTCCTGGAGATTCCGGCTGAAAGCACTTAGAATTCTCAGACTTTTCACGTTCATCTTGCTGTAGTTCAGACTCTGAATGGGTATTTCGAGCAAAAGGATCATATTCATCCAACATATTTTTTTTGGGAAAAATCTCTTTATCATCTTGCTTTGGGTCAAGATGCTCCTGTGTTTTTAATATTGGTTTCATGATTTTTTGAATTTGTATATCATAATAAATTCACCAATATCTATGCCCTGTAACTTTTCAAACATTGTGATATGCCAGTAAATAGAAGCTGATACTTTTTTTCCTCTCTTTGGGGATTTTTTTTTGAAAAATTAAAAAAAAGGAATAACAAAAGTATTTATAGTTAAAGCTAATGCCTAATAAGAATTGGCAACGTTTTTTCTTTAGAGTACATAACTAACAATTAAAAAACCCTTTAAAGTCATGAAACTAAACAGCTTAAATCTTCCTTTTCTAGTCGCAGCAACAGCTGCCATTTCTTTGACTATGACATCTTGTAATACTAAAGGTACTGACAGTAAAGAGTCAGCTGATTCAGCAAATAATGCGAAGGCAAAAACCACTGATTCAGCAAACCATGCACTGGCGAACACAAGCGATTCAGTATCAAAAACAAATAAGAAAGAATTTAAAGATGATGCACATTTTATAGTTGCCGCCTCTGATGGTGGAGCTTATGAAATTGCTGCAGCCAAGCTTGCTTTAAAGCATAGCTCTGATAAAAGAGTCAAAGAATTTGCAGCCCTGATGATTAAAGATCATACAAAATGGGGTGATGAAGTTATGGCTTATGCTAAATCGAAAAATATCACGGTACCTGATTCTTTAAGCAATGATAAAAAAGAGCTTATTAAAAAGCTGGGAGAAAAAGGTAATGATAAATTTGATGTTAAATACATGGACAATATGAAGAAAGACCATAAGAATGATCTTGATGCGTTTACAGAAGCTGAATCAACTACCAAAGATGCAGCCTTAAAAACTACACTCGGTAAGATAATACCTGGAATACAACATCACCTTATGATGGCAACTACCCTTGACTCGATTATTGACAAGGAAAAATAAGTTAAACAGGATACCCGCAAACAGGGAGTGTCAGTAATGATACTCCCTGTTTGGCTTTAAAACCAATTCAGTTCAGGCATCCATAAACTATAAAACTGAGACAGGCTGAACGATAAATTTGGCTATTAGAAAATGTAAACCTATTTTTAGTTGCCACAATAAATCAAATAGCTTTTATGGAGTTTTTATACCACAATTTAATTTACATCTCACCCCTACTTGGAATTCTCTGTCTGATTTTCACAATAGTTCAGGGCCGTTGGGTATCAAAGCAAGATGCCGGTGACGAAAACATGCAGCAACTTGCAGGATACATAGCAGAAGGTGCCATGGCATTTTTAAAAGCTGAATGGAAAATTCTCTCCTATTTTGCAGGAATTGCATTCTTATTACTCTTCTACCTGGGCACACAGTCAGTTACTTCAAGTCCGGCAATTGCATTTGCATTTATAATTGGTGCAGTATTTTCAGCTTTTGCCGGTTACATAGGCATGCGCATAGCCACAAAGGCAAATGTTAGAACCACACAAGCTGCAAGAACTTCTCTGGCTAAAGCATTGAAGGTATCATTCACTGGTGGTTCAGTTATGGGAACCGGAGTAGCAGGACTAGCCGTTTTAGGTTTGGGAAGTCTTTTCATTATCCTGTACACGTATTTTGTAAGTAGTAAGGGTGCTACAGCCAATGGGCCTGAAATGCAAAAGGCATTGGAGGTTTTAACGGGATTTTCACTAGGAGCAGAATCTATTGCTTTATTCGCCCGTGTTGGTGGTGGTATCTATACGAAGGCCGCAGATGTAGGGGCAGATCTTGTGGGAAAGGTAGAAGCAGGTATTCCTGAAGATGATGTACGAAACCCCGCAACTATTGCTGATAATGTTGGAGATAATGTGGGCGACGTAGCCGGAATGGGCGCCGATTTGTTTGGCTCATATGTTGCAACAACGCTCGGAACTATGGTTTTGGGTCGTGAAATGGTATCAGCCGATCATTTTGGCGGCATTGCCCCGATCTTACTCCCTATTGTAATTGCAGCCATGGGCCTCCTGTTTTCTATTGCAGGAACAGTGTTTGTTCGCATTGAAAAAGAAACAGACAGTGTGCAGAAGGCGTTAAATCTGGGTAACTGGTCATCAGTGATCTTTACGGCCATAGCAAGTTATTTTCTGGTTACCTGGATGCTACCAGATACACTAAGCCTGAGAGGAGTTAATTTTACAGCATTCAATGTGTATGAGGCAATTCTGGTTGGTCTGGCAGTAGGAACGCTCATGAGCCTGATCACTGAATATTATACGGCCATGGGCAAAAGACCTGTACAAGGTATTATAAGACAGTCATCAACTGGTCATGCGACAAATATCATCGCTGGCCTTGCCGTAGGAATGGAATCAACTGTATTACCTATTCTTGTACTTGCCGCAGGTATTTATGGATCTTATAAATTTGCAGGTTTATATGGTGTCGCCATTGCTGCCGCAGGTATGATGGCAACAACTGCCATGCAATTATCAATTGACGCATTTGGCCCGATTGCCGATAATGCAGGGGGTATTGCTGAAATGAGTGGTCTGCCTAAAGAAGTTCGTCAGCGTACTGATAATCTTGATGCTGTCGGAAATACGACTGCTGCTACAGGCAAGGGCTTTGCCATTGCATCGGCAGCACTTACCTCACTAGCTTTATTTGCAGCCTTTGTGGGTATTGCAGGAATTGATTCTATCAATATTTATCACGCTGATGTGCTGGCCGGATTATTCATAGGCGGTATGATTCCCTATATTTTCTCATCTCTGGCTATAGCAGCCGTTGGTAGAGCGGCCATGGCTATGGTCGAGGAAGTAAGAAGACAGTTTAGAGAAATTCCAGGTATAATGGAATATAAAGCCAAACCAGAATATGAAAAATGTGTGGCTATATCAACCAAGGCATCTTTACGTGAAATGATGCTACCTGGTGCAATCGCACTGATCGTTCCTTTAATAATTGGTTTCTCTTTCGGACCTGAAGTATTGGGTGGGCTTTTGGCAGGTGTAACTGTTTCAGGAGTATTAATGGGTATTTTTCAGTCAAATGCCGGCGGTGCATGGGATAATGCAAAGAAATCTTTTGAAAAAGGGGTAGAAATAAACGGTAAAATGGAATATAAAGGTTCTGATGCCCATAAAGCTTCCGTTACAGGAGATACTGTAGGGGATCCTTTCAAAGATACTTCTGGTCCATCGATGAATATCCTGATTAAATTGATGTCAATTGTTTCATTAGTAATTGCTCCCTATATTGCAGTGCATAAATTGCCTGTAAAACAGTCATCACTACCAGTTAAGCATTCTATGTCATTGGTTTTAACTAAAAATCATAAGGCTACCTCTTCTATCAGCACAAAAAAGGATTAATTAAAATAAACCTGATTTATCAGCAAAAAATTCAACAGGTTGATCCATGGGTAATTTTTTTATTGACAATAATGATTAATTTCGTCACAACCCCACCAAAAAAATTACATCTAACAATTAAATGAAATACAGAAAGTCATTAAGCTCATTATTAAAGGAATCTGAGGCAACTGGTGAAGGAACTTTAAAGCGTACATTAACCAGTTTCAACCTGATCGCTTTAGGGATCGGTGCAATTATCGGAGCTGGCTTGTTCGTTCGTACCGCACAGGCCGCTGGAGAACATGCAGGTCCAGCAGTCACTTTCTCATTTATACTGGCTGCAGTAGGCTGTGCTCTTGCAGGATTATGCTATGCAGAATTTGCTTCCATGATTCCTATTGCAGGTAGTGCATATACCTATTCATATGCTACCATGGGTGAAACCGTGGCATGGATTATTGGTTGGGATCTTGTGTTAGAATATGCCCTTGGTGCTGCAACTGTATCAATATCATGGTCAGAATACCTTAATAATCTTCTGGGATATATTCATTTGCGGGTTCCTTATCAATTCAGTCATTCACCATTTGAAACTGATTCTTTAACACATTTGCATGGTATTATTAATATTCCCGCACTATTTATTATAGTTGTACTCAGTCTGCTTCTGATAAGAGGCACCCAGGAGTCTGCTATGGTGAATAATATTATAGTCATCACAAAGGTTTCAATAGTACTGCTGTTTATTGTTTTAGGCTGGCATTATATGAATCCACTGAACCACACCCCATATATTCCAGCCAATGCGCATGAATTTGGTTCATGGAATAAAGACCAGCCAGCAAATGGTGGTTTTGGTCATTATGGAATGACAGGTATCCTGGCTGGTGCAGGAATTGTTTTCTTTGCCTTTATTGGTTTTGATGCTGTTTCTACGGCAGCTCAGGAGGCAAAGAACCCAAAAAAAGACATGCCCATCGGCTTACTCGTTTCACTTGCTGTTTGCACGGTTCTATATATCTTATTTTCTTACGTACTTACCGGATTGGCAAATTACAAAGAGTTTATAACACAAGGTAAAGAGGCATCAGTGGCCTATGCAATACGTACTTATCTGCCATACCAATGGCTAGAACTGTTGGTAACAATTGCGATATTATTTGGATTTTCTTCTGTTATTCTGGTTATGCTGCTAGGGCAGACAAGGGTCTTTTATTCGATGTCTAAAGATGGTCTGGTACCGAAAATCTTTTCAAACCTGCACCCTAAATTTCGCACCCCGTATAGATCAAATTTATTATTCATGCTGTTTGTAGGTTTATTCTCTGCATTCATACCTGGAAATGTTGTTGGTGATATGACAAGCATCGGAACACTGTTTGCTTTTTCACTGGTTAGTCTGGGTATTATTGTAATGCGCAAAACAGATCCTGATGTAGAGCGCCCATTTAAAGTACCTTTTGTACCACTAGTGCCAATACTTGCTATTTTAGTATGTGTTGCCATGATGGTAGGTCTTGGTAAAGAGAATTGGTTACGTTTACTTGTATGGATGGCAATAGGTTTTGTCATCTACTACACCTATTCAGTAAAAAATAGTATAATCAGAAGACGGATTGCTGCTGAAAATACAAGTGGCAGTTAAATTTTAAAATAGGTGCATATTTCTTTGAGCTTTCTGAAACCTGTCAGTTATGTCAGGAAGCAGGAAGCTTTCTTTTTACTGCCAGGCTTGCTTTAAGCTCTTCAAAAAGATTGCTGTCTGTGATTTCAGGAAACTTCAGTTTTTTTATGATTGATTTTTTACCCGACACCTTTGTATGAATAATGCTTAGAAGCTCATTTTTATATTCATTCTTGAATTTCGCCGGATCAAATGGTGATGAATATTGCTCTATCAGGTCAGTAGCCATATCCATTTCCATTTTGGTGAATTTATCCGCAACTGGCAGATCGAGTTCTTCTGTTGAACGAATTTCATCCTGAAAGCGAATTTTGATTAAAAGCATACAATTATCTCCAGCTTGAATGAGAGCCAGGTTTTCAGAACTGCGCATAATAAAACGTGCAACTCCTGCCTTGCCAGTTTTTTTTAATGCATTCAAGAACAGACTATAGGCCTTTGTATTGCCTTTATCTGGTATGATATAATAGGCTGTTTCATAAAAGATGCTGCTGATTTCTGATATTTCGACGAATTCTTCAATTTCTATCAGTTTAGATTTCTTAGGGCTTGCTTGTTCAAAGTCAGTATCATCAAGAATCACATACTCTCGGTCAAGCAAATATCCTTTTACTATTTGGCTCCAGGGTACTTCTTTACCAGTTTTTTCATTTACCCTCTGGTACTTAATCTGAGCATGGTCTGATTTATCAAGCATATCAAAATCAAGGGCATGTGAAATAGTGGCGCTAAATAATTGAACAGGAATATTTACGAGACCAAAACTTAATGAGCCCCTCCACAGACTTTTCATCTTACAGAATTATTCAAGGAAAGTTCGCAAAAAGTATTCCATTAACGATAGATATGTGGCGTTAAGTTTTGTTTAAGTCAAGGACTCATATTAGATCTGGGATATAATATCTATCTGGTAACCGCTGGTAGTTTTGACATTCGAAAATAACAGTATTGTTGTTACAGGTCATCAGAATGCAAGTCAGATAATAAGCAATGGAATGGGGTATGTTCATACAATTGCTAGTAATAATACTGGTCAATGCAGAGGAAAAAACAGAAGAGTAGAATCTAATTTACACTAGGACCTTAGAATTGTGACAGAAAAAAAATAGAACAAAGATAGGCTTCTTAAAAGACAACCTATTTTGCTTTAAAAATATTACCCTGAGACCTGAATTGATAAATTATCTTTATTCAAGGTTAAAAACTTATAACCCGAACTAGATTTGTACACACATCGAAAAGATTTATCATCATGAAAATACTCTTTGTATTAACCTCACACAGTGAGTTAGGAAATACCGGAAAGAAAACTGGTTTTTGGATTGAGGAATTTGCCGCGCCATATTATTTACTCTCTGACGCCGGTATAGACATAACAATCGCTTCTCCAAAGGGTGGGCAGCCCCCAATCGACCCAAAAAGTGAGGCAGCCGACGCGTCAACCCCTGCCACTGAGCGCTATAATAAAGATATTGCAGTGAAAGAAAAGCTAAGCCATACACATAGGCTTTCTGATGTAAAACAGACTGATTATGACGCAGTTTTTTATCCGGGCGGCCATGGTCCATTATGGGATCTCTCAACTGATGCAACGTCTATCTCACTGATCGAAGATTTTTATTCAAATGGCAAACCTATTGCATTCGTTTGCCATGCACCTGCGGCCTTGGTGAATGTAAAAGCAAAAAACGGTGACCCGCTGGTAAAAGGAAAAAACGTAACAGGGTTCACGAATTCTGAAGAAGACGCAGTACACCTTTCAACAGTAGTTCCTTTTATGCTAGAAAGTGAACTTAAGAAATTAGGTGCTCATTATAGTAAAGGGGCAGACTGGGGTTCTTATGTTCAACAGGACGGACAGTTAATAACAGGCCAAAACCCAGGTTCATCTGAAGCTGCCGCCAAACTGCTTTTGGAAACACTGACACTTAAAAAGTAATTGTGTTAATTTTTAGTTAGAGCCGGAAGAGTTATTTTCCGGCTTTTTTATGTGCTTAAAATTACAATTCAACAAATTTAAATCGTGTAACCAGGAAATTTCAATCAGAAATGTGCATGACACCAAATTGTTAATTATTCAGCCCGTTGAAACAGAATTTTGTTATATTGTTTGTTATCATAAATAATAGGCAGGCATAGAATAAATTTAATGGTACCCGAGAAAAACTTCTTTCACTTCGAATTCAAAGAGATTCTCACAGTTTCGACCGTGTTATTTGCTATTATAGATATCATCGGATCAATTCCCATCATCATACAGCTACGTAATAAAGCCGGGCATATTGAGTCAGAAAAAGCCTCAATAGTAGCTATGGTACTGATGATACTTTTTTTATTTGTTGGTGAGTCAATGTTAAGGGTCATTGGTCTAGACATAAGCTCTTTTGCCATAGCTGGTTCATTCATTATTTTCATACTTGCTGTAGAAATGGTATTGGGAATTAATATTTTTAAAGATGCGATACCTGAAACGGCTTCAATCATTCCACTCGCATTTCCGCTGATCGCAGGTGCTGGCACCATGACAACCATTTTATCGCTGAAAGCGGAATTTCAAACCCAAAATATCATTGTCGGTATATTAATAAATACACTTTTTGTTTACCTGGTTTTAAAAAATACCTATCATCTTGAGCGTATTCTTGGTAGAACCGGTGTGAGCATACTAAGAAAAGCCTTTGGCGTAATTTTACTCGCCATTGCTATCAAGCTATTCAGAAGCAATGCACATTTATAGGATTTTCAGTAATTTCAGCTTTGAAAATTGATTATGGGAAGAGCATACGAATTCAGAAAAGAAAGAAAATTCAAACGCTGGGGCAAGATGGCCAAGGCCTTCACCCGTATTGGTAAAGATATTGTAATGGCTGTCAAGGCAAACGGCCCTGATCCGAGTTCGAATTCAAGATTAAGAGTTGTAATTCAAAATGCCAAGGGTATAAATATGCCCAAAGACCGCATTGATGCCGCAATAAAACGTGCTTCTTCAAAAGATGAAAAGAATTATGAAGAAGTTGTTTATGAAGGGTATGGTGCACATGGTGTAGCAGTGCTGGTAGAAACATCTACTGATAATATAAAACGTACAGTAGCCAATGTACGCAGTATTTTCACCAGAAACGAAGGCAGTCTGGGTACTTCAGGCATGCTGAACTTTGTTTTTGAAAGAAAGGGTGTATTTAGAATCAATGCCGGTGGTATGAGTCTTGAAGAACTTGAACTTGAATTAATTGATTTTGGCGCCGAAGATCTGGAAGAAGATGAAGGCGAAATAATTATCTATACTGCATTCGTTGATTTTGGAGGCATGCAAAAAGCCCTGGAAGAAAAAGGTGTACATGTAATCAGCTCTGATCTCCAGCGTTTTCCGCTATCATACATGGACATAAGCCCGGAACAGGAAGAAGAATTAACCAAGCTGATTGATAAAATGGAAGAAGACGAAGATGTGAACGTGGTTTATACCAATATGCGCATTCGTGAAGAATCTTAACCGTTTTTATAGCTGATTAATTTTACGATTCCAATTCAACTACCAGAGGCTTCATAATTAAAGCCTTTTCATACAAAGTAAAAAAAATCCTGTGTTTTTAACCTGCTGGAATTTAAATTATCTAAATGCTCAGCCCATTACTATAATTTTAGTCTGATACCAATTTTATTCAGACCCGCCGTTATCCAGACGCAGGCCATGGCAAATAAAAATGATTTGACTAAACCCAGAGTTCCTGTCAGAAAGAAAACCGGGATTTTAAGATGACTGGCATATACCAGACTCACCAGCAAATAAGGAATCAGATAACATAATAAGGTATCGGTACCTGCTGGTTTAATAAAACTAAACCAGGAAGCCTTGCCCAGTACATCAGTCAGCCAATAAATTGCAGTAAAAGCGAGCAGGGTTATCGCTGTGCAAAGATATACCCAGGGCAGGCTGGCATCGATCTTAGAAATGATGTAGAAATTATGGCTGTAATAACATAATCCAATTAAGAGGGCAAAAATTGCGATAAACAGGAAAGTCATCCTCACAGGATGTTTTCTTCTAAGCCGCTCAAAGAGAGTTGCAATAATAACTCCCCCCATAATTAACCCCGTAAGTGAGCCACCTATAATTGCTGCGGGAACAAACCAGAAAAAGCCAGTATGACCTATGATTTCTTCTGTATAGAGCAAGCTGATTCCACTAAATAAGGCCCATACTAATATCAGCAGCCATAAACGATCTCTTAAGAATACTGTTATTATTGCTGTTGCCAGATAAGCCCAGCCAATAAGCCCAAGAATTCCCCACCATTGGGCGGCAAAACGATTAATAATACCATTATCACCTCCTCTATAAATAAATGCCAGTAAGCAGAGCAGGACTACCCCTGTTACCCTGGCCCAGATTTTAAGGTGTCTTCCGATTTTCAAGGGATATACATTCCAGATCAGAATGAAAGAAATGCAGCACAGAGGGTTCCAGATATAGTGATCAAATCCTGTTGCCTGGCTGTTTATGGTTTCTCCGTTCACCAAAAATACCCCCATGACAATCAAGGCAAAAGAACGTGATAGAATATGGGCGATTAGCTGCATCAGAGAATCACCTTTTCTCAAACGGTGAGCTATTGCATAGGGTAGAGAGAGGCCTACTAAAAATAAAAATGCTGGAAATACAGTATCAGCAAGTCCAATGCCGTCAACGTCAGCTTTTACATGATCAAGCCATTCTGGAATTTTTCTTAATGAGCCCAGGTCATTAACAAAGATCATCATGACCATTGTTAATGCTCTGAGCACATCGATTGACTCTATACGGTTTATTGATTTAGAAGCTATTGAAACATCAACTAAGTTCAATGTTTCAACGTTCTGATGGGCATCCATAATTACTGGTTCTATTGGCTCTTGTACGTATACGCAACCGATGCTATTGATACCGTATCTGGTAAAGACCTTCTGCCTATACCTTTATTAATTTCGAAATAAACATGGTGTCGGCACCTCTCCCATAACCCTTAAAATATTCTTGTTTTTCAAGAACAAGCTTTCCTGTATCAAGAAGTCGATCAATTAGTTCTTCATTTTCACTGGTAAATACAGAGCAGGTTATATAAATTAACGGAGCACCTGATTTAAGATAATCTATTACCCTACATGCAATTGTAAATTGCATGTCACTGAATCTTCCGATTGTAGAAGATTCAAATGAAGCTAGCATTTCAGGAGTTCTTGCCCAGGTTCCCGATCCGGAACATGGGGCATCGAGTATAATTCCGTCAAACTTCAGATCTGCTACCGGAAGGTTTACCCCATGCACCAAATCAGTCTGAAATATTTTACGGGCACGCTGACCTGCACGTAGAATGCGCTCTCGCAGATTTTCAAGTACACTTTCCCGATAGTCTGAGGCATAAATACGAACATTAGGCTCAATATCAGCCAGAAGTAAAGTTTTACCACCTGCTCCAGCACAGCAATCCCACCAGGAAGACTCTTCAACCGGATTGAAATAGGTTCCACATAATTGGGAAGAGAGATCCTGAACCTCAGTCAGACCAGCACATTCATCGGCCAGGAAGTCAATTCTGGTCTGGTTGGTAAACTGAATACAGTTTGTGCTCACCCTGGTGAAAGAAATTTCATGTTTTTCAAGGCAGCTTATTACTTCCTCGTCATATCCATTTCGAATTCTCAGAAAAAACCAGGGCTGCCTGAGGTAAGAAGAAACATAGGCATCTTTTTCAATTTCAGTACTCAGGTATTCACTAAAGGGAAATATTGGGTGTGGGGTAAGATCAGAATACCAGGTTTGTAGTAAAGTAAGTTTTTCATTAAAACCCAAAGACATTTGACTTACCCACGTTGGCTTTAATTCAGCTATTAATATTGCATCGTCATTATTCAGAAGAAACCGTGAAGCAAGTAGTTGATCTTCTGGCTCAAGATCTGATAACAGATGAACACATCGGTAATGATCATATAAAAGACTACTTAAAATTTTTCTGTCCTTTGATCCCATCTGACGGTTTTTTTTAAACCATTGATTCAGGAATCTTGATAGGGGTAATTTACCAGGGATATATTCAGAAGATAAAACCTGTACTGCGTTGCGTAATCTAGATTCAGCTATCATTTGTCTTCCAGAAGTTGACCCTGGTTATATTTTAAAATCATAATTGAATTATTCTCATACCCTTGTCCGGGTACTTTTTTAAACTTAAATTCAGTATGCAGACCTTTGAAGTCTGACTCTTTTAATGCCTCTTCAATGGTGGATTTATTTTTCGCAAGCCGGCCAAAATAGGTGCCTATATCGAAACCAATAACGGCATATCTTGATGGATTAGCAAAATATCGATTTTTATAAGCCCGGATAAACCCCTGAACATTTTGTTCACTTCGGTCAAGCAGGTAATTTGAAGCAAAACGCAGACCTATCTGCTGCATCAAATCATAATTTGTAAATTGTAACCTCTCAAAGTTTGGGTGTGCAAAAATAACAAGCGGTATGTCTAAATTTTGCCCTGTTAAATAAAGCATTAGATTTGACCAGAACGATTTATCAAGAGAGGGCACTATCAGAATATGTTGTTTGCCTGGTTCAAGTTTCGATTTCAAAAAAACCATTTTCTGGTTATTTATTGCCTTGATAATTTCTGGAGCTGCCACCAATACTTCGGTCAGGGGTTTAATAAATTTGTCATCTGATTCAGTGAAACGTAGTATGACGATATGGGCCCCAGGATAATGCTCGTTGATAAATATGGCTGTCTGCCTGGCATAAGCTTCGAGCGGGCTGCTTACCTGAATTAGATAAGGATTATTGAATTCGCTCAGTTTATGTGGCGATAATGGTGAAACAAAAAAAGTATGATTCCTGGCAGCAAAAGACTTTACTTTTTCAATCTCACCTGGAAATATGGGTCCAACTACAAGGCTGCTGTGGTCGAGCTGCCCTAAAGCAATCAATGAGCTGATTCTTGAACTGTCATCCTGAGAATCAAGTACATTCAATCTGATCTTACTGCCGGTAGCTGCAAGAGAATCAATAGCTAGTCTGAATCCCTGATAAAAGTCAAGAGGTAAATAAGATTTCTCTAACTCGGCCCGGTTTTCAACATTTATAGCTGACAGCTTGAAGGGTAGCAAGAGAGAAATAGTTGAAAAAGATTCAGGATCTTGTCTTTTCAAAGAAAGTATACCAGAATCTTTTTTTAGACTACCCGTAGTATATCCAGGCCTGGTGGGTTGAACATTCTGTGTTGAACTAACAGTATTATTTTTTCTGGCAGCACAAGAACATAGTAACCCCAGGAATAAAAAAAACAAGCTTTTTTTACTCCCATTCAATGGTTGCAGGAGGTTTTGAACTAATATCATATACGACCCTGTTGATTCCTTTAACTTTATTAATAATCTCATTTGAAATTGCAGCAAGCACCTCATAAGGCAGGTGACACCAGTCGGCAGTCATGCCATCAACCGATTCTACAGCCCTTAAGGCTATAACATGTTCATAAGTTCGGCCATCACCCATTACCCCTACTGATTTTACAGGAAGGAATATTGCACCAGCTTGCCATACCTTGTCATAATTGCCACTACTACGCAAAAGGTCGATATAGATAGCATCAGCTTCCTGTAAGATAGCAACTCTTTCAGGGGTTATTTCACCTAAAATACGAACTGCAAGGCCTGGGCCAGGAAAAGGATGACGGTTTAATATCGAAGAATCGATATCCAGTCTATGCCCTACCCTTCTAACTTCATCTTTAAACAATGTATTTAAAGGCTCTACTACTTTAAGTTTCATAAAGTCTGGTAGCCCACCTACATTATGATGTGATTTGATGGTTACTGATGGCCCCTTAACAGATATTGATTCAATTACATCAGGGTAGATAGTTCCCTGACCCAGCCAGCTTACATCTTTAATGGCATGGGCAGCTTCATCAAAAACCTCTATAAAAACCCTTCCTATAATCTTACGCTTCTGCTCTGGATCAGAAATACCCTTTAGTTCTGAGAGAAACCTCTCACCTGCATGAATGCCTGTAATATTCAACCCCATATGCTGGTATGATTCAATCACCTGGGTAAATTCATTTTTACGAAGAAGGCCATTATCGACGAAGATACAATGCAGCTGCGTACCTATGGCCCGGTGCAAGAGCATCGCGGCAACGGTTGAATCAACCCCACCAGACAAGCCCATTACAACTTTGTCAGTGCCAATTTTTTTACGAAGACCCGCTATTGTTGATTCTACAAAGGCGTCAGACGTCCAGCTTTGTGAGCAATGGCAAATATCTACCAGGTAATTTTGTAGAATCATTTTGCCTTCAAGCGAATGAGTTACCTCTGGATGAAACTGGATACCGTACGTTTGAAAACCGGTTAGCTGAAAACCCGCAACTTTTACAGATTCAGAGCTAGCTAACAGGTTAAAGGCTGCTGGTATTGATTTAATGGTATCAGCATGGCTCATCCATACCTGACTGCCAGTGGTTACTTGTTTAAAAAGCTGATTGTGGTGGTCAACTTCATTTAAATTGGCCCGCCCATATTCACGGGTATCTGAATGTTCAACCAATCCACCAAGACTGTGCGCAATAAGTTGTGCACCATAACAAATACCTAAAATCGGATAGGTCTTATAAACTGATTCAAAATCGAATGAAGGAGCATCTTTTTCGAAAACAGAATGAGGGCTTCCTGACAATATATAGCCTTTAATGGTTTCATCTGGTTCAGGTACCTTAAAATAAGGGTGTATCTCGCAATAAACATTCAACTCACGTACCCTACGGGCAATGAGCTGTGTGTATTGAGACCCAAAATCGACAATGATAATTTTTTCAACCATTTGCAAAGATAATAAACCAAAGTTTACACCACACGCATGACTAAGAATAAGCAAAATTTCTTGATGGTGACTATGACCAGCTTCTGATTTTATGGCCCTGAGACGCATAATAAAGGATAAATCCGTAGCATGGCAAGGCTATAAAGTAAGCATACTGGGTATGATTCTGAAAAACATCTGTGAGGTACCCTAATAATAATGACATTACTGCCCCACCTGCTATTGCCATAATTAAAAGAGCCGCACCAATTTTTGTGAAGCGGCCAAGTCCTTCTAATGCAAGAGGCCAGATGGCTGGCCACATAATTGCATTTGCAAGACCTAAAAGCGCCAAAAAGGTCACTGCTGTATACCCAGAAGTAAATAAAATACCCACTGTGAACAAAAGACCCAATACAGCCGACCAGCGTAAAGCTACCTGTTGACGTACATATTTAGGAATGGTTATTATGCCAGCTATATAGCCGACAACCATGGCAAGTAGGGTGAAAATGGTAAAGAATCTGGCTGTTTCAAGTGGAATATGCTGTGTTTTACCAAATGTGATGATACTATCACCAGCAATTACTTCGACACCGACATATAAAAATAGGGTAAGTACTCCAAGAACGAGATTTGGAAATTGAAAAATATTCGTTTTATTACTATTTGCTAACTGTAATTCTTCATCTTCTTTATCCGTATCAACTTCAGGTAGCTTTGAAAGCCATACCAATAAGGCAAGAACGACCAGCACCCCTGCAATACAGTAATAGGGTATTATAACCCGTTCAGCAAGTTTATCTAGTTTAATTGATTTGGCAGCATCACTGAGCCCTAAGAGGTCTTTTTCAAACTTGGTAGTATCAACCAGTAAAACGGAGGCCAGTACAAACGTTCCGATACCACCAGCAACTTTATTACAGATACCCATGATGCTTATACGCTGGGCGGCTGACTCATGCGGGCCAAGAACGGTAACATACGGATTAACAGCTGCCTGTAAAACGGCAAGGCCAGTACCTATTATAAATAATCCAATTAAGAAATAAGCATAAATACGGGTATGGGCCGCTGGTACAAATATCAATGCTCCAATCGCCATAATGATCAGTCCCAATACCATACCCCTCTTATACCCTATCCATTTTAAAACAAATGATGAGGGTATTCCCATGACAAAATAGGAGATAAAAAAAGCAAATGCTACCAGGTATGACTGAAAATTATTCAGTTGGCAGGCTATCTTCAAATAAGCGATCAATGAGCCATTGACCCAGGTTACAAACCCAAAGATGAAGAACAACACACCAATTATAGTAATTTCGTAAGTGTAATTGGCAGCCTTCTGGCCAGGTAATGTTTCTGTAGAAGAATTACTCATATGATAAATTTATTTTACCTGATCGTTTAGCTAACATACTAAAATTGAACGATAATTTAATTTAGCCTATCAGAAGTATGTTAAAGGAAATAAGAATTCAGCACAGTTTTGTTAATATTGCAGAACTAAAACGCCATCTATCACCTTAATAATTTTTTAACCCCAATTTTTAAGCATTAACAGGAATCATTCTGTTAATCACGAATTCAATCAATAATTAATGCTTGTAGCGAATCTAAGTGGTATAGGGGTTGGTATCATATTGTCTTTTTTGACCGGACCTGTATTTTTTGCACTCATAAAGACCAGTATAGAAAAAGGTTTTTTTTCAGGAGCGGCTCTGGCAACGGGTGTACTTCTGGCAGATATCTCATGGGTCACGATAACATTTTATGGAACCCGGATTTTAGAGTTTGAAGCTCGTTATCAAAAGCTTACTGCGGTTTTTGGTGGAGTATTTCTCATTGCCGTAGGCGTCTATTATATTGCAAAGAAAGTCGAATTAAAGTATGAAGCAATAGAAGATAAGTTTCATTTTGGTCATGCGGGATATCTTGTCAAAGGTTTTTTAATTACTTTTTTTAATCCTTCTGTATTAGTATTCTGGATCACGGTCAATAGTATTTTGAAATCAGTCTTTCATATTGACAATGAGTTTGACAATTACGAAAACATCCTGTTCTTTACCAGTACCTTATTGACTTGTTATACTATGGATATCACAAAGGCCTATTTTGCGAATAAATTAAGAAATAAAATCAGTGGAAGAACGATAATTACAATGAACCGCATAGCGGGTGTGGTGATTATATGCTTTGGATGCAGGTTAATTTTGAATTTATTCATCAAATAAGAACAGCTGTAGTGATTTCAACTGACTATTGCAGTCCTTGAAACCGGTTAATTCTAATCACGGTTTACAAAGATTTTTAAAAGCTGACCTAAAAATACCATACCATGAAAGAATGATGTTTTTGGGGGCATGTTACTATTAAAAAAGGGTAATTTTGAGCTACCCTAAGTTTACTTTTTTCCTATACGTATCAGCTATGCAACTGTTTATTTAGTTCTGGTGCATCTGCCGCCATAAGATCTTCATATGGGCGTCCAGTGGTACCTTCCATATAATTCATATATGCTTTGTTTACAACTTTATTACCTCCTGGTGTAGGATAATTACCTGAGAAGTACCAGTCACCAAGATTCATAGGGCAAGCAATTGCCAGATCTTCCAATTTTTGGTATATGACCTTAACTTCAGCTTTAATATCATCAGGAGAAATGATAAGGGCAATTTCTGCTGAAATTTCTTCATCCGTAAAAGGAGCATAAATCAGTTTAACATGATTTACCATATGTTCAGGAGGTTTGAGTAATTCAAGACGGCATTTCTCATATACCTCTCCTATTAATTCATGGCGCCCACTTTTCTTCAGTAGTGATATTGCTGCCTGAAAAGCAACAAATTCACGCATTCTTGACATATCTATACCGTAGCAGTCTGGATACCTGATCTGAGGCGCTGAAGAAACAACTACAATACTTCTCGGATTCAGCCGGTCAAGAATTTTAAGAATACTTTGTCTTAAGGTGGTACCCCGTACAATAGAATCGTCAATCACGACCAGATTATCAACCCCCGCCTTGACTACACCATATGTTGTATCATACACATGCGTCACAAGTTCATCACGATCAGCATCCTGAGTGATAAACGTACGCAGCTTGACATCTTTCAAAGCTATTTTTTCAACTCGGGGCCTGATAGCAAGTACGCGTTCAAGAGTCGCTTCATCAAGGTTTCCTTTAAGAAGTTCAGCTTTTTGAATTTTCCGTATATGATCTTCAACACCTGCCACCATACCATAATATGCAACTTCTGCCGTATTGGGTATGAATGAGAATACGGTATTTTCTATATCCTGATCAACAGCCTTCAAGATCTCGGGAACAAGTAAGGAACCAAGCTTTTTACGTTCCTGATAAATATCTGTATCTGATCCACGGGAGAAGTAAATGCGTTCAAATGAACAAGCTTTTAAAGGTAAGGGCTCTCTGAATTTTTGCTGACTAATTTTCCCGTTCTTTTTAATGATCAATGCATGCCCAGGTTTTACTTCATGAATTTCTGAAACTGGCACATTAAAGGCTGATTGTATTGCCGGACGTTCTGAGGCAGCAACGACAACTTCATCATCCTGATAATAAAACGCAGGTCGTATCCCTGATGGATCACGCATGATAAAGGCATCTCCATGTCCGAACAGACCAGCGATTGTATAACCGCCGTCCCAGGTTTTTGCAGCTCTTGTCAAAATTCTGGCTACATCCAGATTTTGGGCTATTAAATTAGAGATCTCAACATTATTATGCCCCTCTCGTTTAAAATGTTCAAAGAGTCGCTGATTCTCATTATCGAGAAAATGACCAATTTTTTCAAGAATGGTAACTGTGTCTGCCTTTTCTTTTGGATGCATGCCAAGTTCAAGAAGTTGCTCTACCATTTCTTCAACATTTGTAAGGTTGAAGTTTCCAGCAATGACCAGATTACGGGTCATCCAATTATTCTGGCGCAAAAAAGGATGTACGTTTTCAATTGAATTATTACCATGGGTACCGTATCTAAGATGCCCCAGTAGAAGTTCTCCTGTGAAAGGAACATGCAGCTTGACCCAGTCAGCATCATCCATTTTACCAGGATGTGCAGCCTTAATATCAAGGTATCTCTGGGTTATATGTTCAAAGATTTCCTGAACAGCTTTAGGAGAATTTGACCTTTGCCGACTGATATAACGGTTTCCCGCGGGAATATCAAATTTAATTGCGGCAACTCCAGCGCCATCCTGACCCCTGTTATGTTGCTTTTCCATCAGGAGATAAAGCTTTTTTACAGCATAAAGAGGGGTACCATACTTTTCCTGATAATATGAAAAAGGTTTCAGCAAGCGGATGAATGCAATACCACATTCATGTTTTACAGGATCACTCATTCTAATTATTTTGCTATAAAGATACCAAAAAGGGGTTTTGATATCTTAACAATTAGTTAACAATCGCATTATTTTACTTTTTTATTAAAGAGATTGACTGAAAGCAAATCTGTTAGCAAATTACCCGAAGTAATAAAAATGATATGTGGCAGCAAAGTATACCTTAGATCTGGTCTATAACAGTTAGACCAGTTGTTTGACGAGCTCGAGATGAATTTCTTTGCCAAAAAACACCTGAGCACTTTTTTCAAAACTTGGAGTTAGATCAGAAATATAAAAATGGTGAGAATTACCCCCGTTATGTGATAACAACTGTTTGCTTTCAAGTATGCCTGCAAGTCTGGAAGCTACCCATTCAGCACTGTCAATAACGGCGATAGAATTAGTATAATAGGCATTAATCTGATTTTTAATCAGGGGATAATGAGTACAGGCAAGTATCAGGCAATCAATATCTTTAAGTGCTGGGTCTGCCAGATAGGTTTCAATGATTGATTTACTGATGCTATTATTAAAGAAGCCCTCTTCTATCATAGGAACCAGTAGCGGGGTTGCCAGAGAAGCAACCTTAATAGATGAATCAAATTCCTTAATTTTACGCTGATAAACACCAGAATTAATAGTTGCCCGTGTACCAATTATACCAATATTACGGTAAGATCCTTTCGTAAGCAGGTATTCAATAGTTGGGTCTATGACATTAACAATAGGCATTAACTGCCCGTAGTCACGTTCAAGTGCGGCATAGGCTACTGAGGAAGCACTATTACAGGCTATCACAAGGGCCTTACATTGCTTGCCAAGCAGAAAATTGCTAATACGTCTAGAATAAAGCTTAATGGTTTCGGGTGACTTATCACCATAAGGCAAATGTGCTGTATCTCCGAAATAGATTAGATTTTCGGTTGGTAACCGTTTTTTAATTGCAGCAGCGAAACTTAAGCCCCCAATACCTGAGTCAAAAATACCAATAGGGCGGTCTGAATAGATCACAATGAAGGGTTTTTATTGGTAATGCAAAATGCAAACAAAAAAAATCCAGACCCTTAAATTACCCTGATATGGTCAGAACAATCAACTGTCTGGATATTGGCTTGATTAATTATTTAACATTTGCAGTTGCCCCGGCAACAGGAGTCGGTGCAGTGATTCCTAGCTTCTTTTTCACCAGCGGTAATATATCCTCTGAATCAGGAACGACAAGAAATTCACCTTTGCTTGTGTCAAATACATAAGAGATTTTGTTTTCTTTGGCTACTGCCTCAATTGCTGCAGTTGCTTTGCTGATAACAGGCTGCATAAGCTCTTGTTGTTTTGAGGTAGCCTGCTGCTGTGCATTTTGTTGAAAACCCTGAATCCGGTCCTGAAGATCCTGAAGCTCTTTTCCTTTTACTGTTTTACTAGCATCAGACAACGCCTTTTCTGTTTTTTGAAAATCAGCATACTTAGTTTGAAACTCAGTCTGCATGGTCTTCATCTGATCTTGAAGTGCAGTATAAAAATCCTGAATTTTCTTATCCGCATCTTTAGCCTCTGGCATCATTGTAATAAGTAATGATGCATTTATATGGCCAAGTTTACTTTGTGCAATACTTTTTGAGCCCGTAGCAACAAGACAGGCAATCACTAAAACAACACTTTTAATTACATTTTTCATTTTAAACATTGAATTGATTTGGGTGGATTGGAATGAAATATAAAGTTTTTATTTGGCAAAGACTCCTGGTTTGAAACCAAGTTTAACGATAACATCGCTGCTTTTATCATATCGGGGAGCTGAATAAAGCATGGTTGGATCTCCGGCCTTATCGAAAATTATTGCATACAGACCGTCTTCAGCAACATCCTGTATTGCTTTATAGATACGGTCTTGTATTGGTTTAACCAATGCTTGTCTTCGTCTGAAGAGTTCACCATCTGGCCCAAACTTTTGCTTTTGAAAATCTTTAGCTTCTTTTTCCTTTCCAACAATTTCTTGTTCCCGCTTTCTTTTCATATCACCGGAAAGTAAGACCTGGTCTTTCTGATATGCTTTATAAAATCCGTCAAGTTCCTGAAAATGATTATCAGACTCTTTTTGCCATTGTTTAGAAAGAGCATCAAGCTGTTTATTCGCATTTGAATAATCAGGGATATGTTTAAGGATATAATCAGTGTCAACGAATCCAAATTTCTGGGCAAAAGCAACATGCGTAATTATAAGCAATGTAAATACCAGAATCAGTCTTTTCATAGTTTTATACTATTGTTTTGATGTATCAGAAAACTGATAGACGAAGCTAAAAAAAATCTTACTATAAGTTCAACGCGAATAACGTGAAATTCTATTTTTTTATTGCGCTCACCTATCATTAAATTAAAAACCATCTAAACCTTTATTTATAGTAAAGTTAAACTGGCCTTTATTTGCACTGGAATTGCCAGGTATTTTGTCAAAACCATAGCCATAATCAAGACCCAACAAGCCAAAAATCGGCAGATAAATTCTTACTCCCAAACCCGCTGACCGCTTAATATTATAGGGAGAATAATCTGAAATATGAGACCAGGTATTACCACCCTCTAGAAAACCCAGCATATAAATGGTAGCTGAAGCGCTATTGATTACAGGGTGTCTCAATTCAACAGTAAACTTATCGTAAATCGGACTACCAGTATTTGTATTACCCCCTGGTGGTATAATTGAGTAATTCTGATACCCTCTTAAGCCAATAATCTCTGTACTCTGCAGAAAATTATAACCTGTCATACCATCACCACCCAGTAAAAACCGGTTTAACTGAGGCACACCGATATTGGGATTGTAATAACCAATAAAACCGAATCTTGCCTGCGTATTGAGCACAAGTTTACCATAAAGTTTTATAAACCAGGTTGCATCAAACTTCCATTTATGGTATTCAGTATATTGAAACTTGCCTGCTGGCGTCAGGTTTGGTGAGGCATAATCTAAATGACGCAATGACGAATATGGAGGGGTTGCTTCTATGCTAAACCTGATGTTTGAACCCGAAGTCGGGTAAATTGGTGCATCAATTGAGTTCCGGCTTAACGTCTGGGTTAAGCTAAAATTATAAGATTGCCCCGTATTATAAATAAAGCCAGGAAAATTTTTCAAATCAAATTTTGAAAGCGTTAAGGCATACTGCAGGTTAAAATAGTTATCAGGCCACCTTAACTGTTTTCCCAGACTTACAGATGCTGTATAAATATTGGCACCTTCAAATCGGGGATCTGAACGGGCAACCCCATATGAGTATTGAAGCTGTGATAAAGAAAGATTCACTCCGAATGTCACTGGTTTATGACCGCCGAACCAGGGTTCAAGAAAAGATAAGGAATACACCTGATACTGTTTGCCATTGGCAGAGGCTTTAATCTGAACTTTTTGACCGTCACCCTGGGGCAACAGACCTTCCCACTTTCCTCTTAATAATTTTTGTATTGAGAAATTATTAAATGTCAGGCCAAGTGATCCTACAATTCTGCCACCACCGAAACCACCAGATAGTTCAACCTGATCTGAGGGCTTTTCAACAACATCATATTCGATATCGACAGTACCATCTTCAGGATTTGGATGTGGAACAGGATTCAATTTTTGCTCATCAAAATAACCTAATTGTGCAAGTTCACGGGTTGTTCTGATAATTTCTGCTTTTGAGAATTTCTCACCAGGAATAGTCATTACCTGACGCAACACAACTTTATCATTCGTTCGATCATTACCTTTTACAGTAATACGGTTATAATTTGCCTGAGCGCCTTCCTGCATTTTCATCTGCAGGTCAACAGTATCTTTATACACCCTTACTTCTGTTGGCTCGTTATGATAGAATAAATAGCCATTGTCTAGATACAGTGAGCTTACATCATCTCCATTCTGGCTGCCACCCAACCGTTTTTCAAGTTTTTCCTGATCATAAACATCGCCCTTTTTTATTCCAAGAACCTTTGAGAGAAACTCCGATGTGTAACGGGCATTACCAAACCAGGTGATATTACCAAAATAATATTTTTTACCCTCATTCAGTTTGATATTGATGGTCACATTTCCATCAGCATTATGAACGATGGTATCAGAAAGAATGCGAGCATCTCTATAACCAAGATTACTGTATTTCGATACCAGGCTTTCTTTGTCTTCTTCCTGGTACTTATTTAATAAGAATTTTTTTGACCCAAAAACTTTGTACCATTCACGTTCTTTGGTGTTCTTCATAAACTTCAGCAGTTTTTTTCGCTTAACGTTTACATTTCCCGATAAATTGATGCGGTCTACTCTGGCTTTTTTATTCTTGTCAATGGTAGTAACCAGCACAACCTTATTCTGAGTTAAATCATCTTTGCGCTGAGTGAAAGTAACCTGGGTGTTCAGAAATCCCTTATCATTAAAGTATTTTTTAATAACCCGTTCAATATCGTTCAGCACATTATCTGTGACGACCCTTGATCCTATATCTTTTAATTTTTTACGAATATCTTCTTCTGCTGATTTATGTATGCCGTGAATCTCAATTTTACCAAGACGAGGTCTCTCTTCCAAGTTTAGAATCAGGGTAACCGACTCACCATGAATTCTGGCGTCAATACCTACATTTTCAAAAAGCCCCTGTGCCCATAGACTTTTAATAGCATTTGATATTTTTTCATCTCCTGGCACATGCACTTTTGAGCCAATCCTAAGGTGAGATATATTAATCAGCAATTTATTATCAAGGTATTTTGTTCCTTTAACCTGAATAGCGTCAATAAGGTATTCTTTTGCTGTTTGATAACTTAATTCAGGAGCCGCACTAGTAGTATCCTGGTTAAAATTTTCAGGCTTTTGCAACGTGTCTGGTTTCGATATAACAGGTGAAGGTTGCAAAGGCTGAGTTAATGGGGATAAGGCAGAAGCTTTTGTAGGTGAGACTGTTACGGGAGCAGTAACAACAGGTGATTTTGAAGAATCAACTGGCATGAACACTTTTTCCCTACTTTTGCGGACTGAATCAGTTTGTTGCTGACCAGACACCGTTAAAGAAAAACTAAGGAGTAAACTAAAAAGTGCAGGAAGAAAAATTCTCATTGGTTTGAATCGTTGTTTATTAGAACTGAGGCATGCGTAAGTGTTAATAGTGTTTAGAGATAAATAGCACATGCAGTTCTCATTATATAAATAGGTAAAATTTAAAACAACAGTCAGGCTTGATTACTTTAGCAATACGCTTATTCCAAGCAGAAATATGTTTCGGCCCAGCATAATAAACGCTTATTGATATAGCTTCGGGATCATTAACCAAGATTACTGATCTTGGATTCTATGAGCTGCTCAGAAGTTGAACCAAACCTTCTTTTTCGATTTTGAAAATCATAAATCGCTTCAAAAAGGTCATCTCTTCTGAAATCTGGCCAGAATTTAGGAGTAAAATACAATTCTGCATAGGCAATCTGCCACAGTAAAAAATTACTTATCCGTTGTTCTCCGCTGGTTCTAATCAGTAGATCAGGGTCAGGCATTCCTGCAGTGCATAAAAATGAGCAGAATAAATCTTCGTTAATCTCTGCAGCCTTAAGCTCGTTTTCTTCAATTTTTCCAGCAATTATACGTATTGCATTTAAAATTTCCCAACGTGAACCATAGCTTAACGCCAGATTCAGTGTCAGGGTAGAATTGGAAGCTGTAGCATCTATCGCTTCAAAGAGTTCTTTTCTACACGACTCAGGCAAGGCATCAAGCTGACCAAAAGCCTGAAGGCGAATTCCGTTTTTCATCAGATTTTCAGTCTCATGATGTATCGAAGAAACTAATATTTCCATTAAAATATTGACTTCTTCAACCGGTCTTACCCAATTTTCAGTTGAAAAAGCATAAAGGGTAAGAATTTTCACCCCCGCCTCTACTGCTCCTTCTATTGAATCACGAACAGACTCTACCCCTGACCAGTGGCCAAAAGTTCGGTCCTTTCCCTGGCCCTGAGCCCAGCGTCCATTTCCATCCATGATGATGGCTATATGTGCAGGAACCCTTGTTAGGTCTAAGTTATTAAACTTACTCATATCACTGTTGCAAAAACAAAGCACAAAATAAACAAATCTTTAGCATAGTTTATTTGTAAAAAGCAGGACAATCAATTGACCTGAAAGTATAAATTATTCCTACTGAGCCATAAAAATATTTGTCATACCTCCATGAATCACCGCGCTGATCTCCTGGTACATAAGTATAGTAAGACCTGTTAGATAACCGGGCGAGTGTTGTATTAGTACCATTGACAGTATAATCAGGATATACACCCCCGACATCATCAAGGTAATCTGTGAATGTTAATCTGATACCATATTCAGTAACCAGGCTTATATGCCCCCCAAGATGGTATTTAAAACCCACGCCAATGGGGATACAGCCTGAAAATCTGGCATAAGGTCTGGGATAATAATTCTGTTGCTGTGAGCCTGGCAGATTTTGACCTTCTGTACCGACATCGTGTAAAAAGACCTTATGGCCGTCAAGGAAGGTATATGGGTTAAAATGGAAAACACCAACCCCCGCAAAAATATAAGGTGAGTAAGATTCTCTCTTGTCGAAAGGATTAAATTTAAAAAAATTGAATTCAAATTGAACTGAAGCCTCGGTTACCCAAGATGTAAATTTGAGGTTTCGTTTAACTTGTTCAGGAACACCTGAATTTGCATCATCTGCATGCAATAAAAGCTGATTGAAATTTACTTTAAGGGAAAAATCAGGGTTGAAATTCTTTCTGAAACTCAAACCAAACCCACCCCTGGTGAAGTCAAATGGATTGCGCTGATTTAATTCGCCCATATATCCAGTTGCCCCTGTATTAATACTTACATCATATTTCTGAGCCCAGGCATGCTGCAGACCTGCTATCAGGAAAAACAAAACCAGTAATTTTCGATTCATCTGTTAAAAAACGCAAACTTAATGTTTTTATTCTGTGTTACAGGTCTTTTGAGTTGAATCTATACCTGGTTAACCCTAGACCGGTTTACTGTAAACCAAATCTTCAAGATCCCATTGTTTTAGAACGGAAGGTAAGGTCAAAAGGCATGGATAGTTTAAAATCAATATTACGTCCCATATTAAAGATTCCTGGATGTACACCTGCTGGAATTCTGGCATTGTCAAAATACTTAAGTCTTGACATATTGGACTGATAGTTGACATTGGTAAGATTGGTGCCTTCAACAAAAAGCCTTAAAATCGTTTTTCCCTTTTTATTGGCAAGGTTACCGCCAAAACCAGCACTAAGTAAATTGTAGCCTCCAGTAGCTGTTTCAGTACCATAAGCAGCAAAATACCGATTTTGGGCATTATAATGATTAAAACCAAGAAAAACATATAAACTGGTAAATTTTCCCAAACCTTTTACAAGGCTTGCCCTCAGCTCTGAATGTGTATGCAGGGGTGGGATAAACGGCAAGTATTTCAGACTATCGGGTATCGTCTGACCATTTCCCAGATTACGACCATAGGTTAAACTGGCAGAATTTTCAAAATGCAACCATGGGCGTGGATGTATATCAATACTAATTTCACCACCTAAAATTCGTGCCTTACTTTGTACATAGGTAAAGGTAGTATAGCCCTGAGTTATGACAGGAGAGCCATCTTTATTCAATAACTCTTCCTGGAATATATAATTTGAAATGTCATTATTAAAGATCTCAACACTTGCAGAAACAGAAGGCAGAGCTAGAAAAGCTCCCAGATCTTCTTGTAAGCCAAACTCTGGTTTGAAGTTAGCATTTCCGATATGATAAATCTGTGAACCAGGATCTGGTCCATTGGCTGAAATCTCAGCAATACTTGGTGCCCTGAACCCCCTGGCAATATTTGCTTTGACAAGAAAAGAGCTATTGAAATTATACGTGGCTCCAAAACTCCCGGATAAACCTGAAAAGTTTTTATGTATTGTAGTAAACTGGGGAATTACATTTGGTGTGCCAGCTGGATCAGGACCAGTATATAATATAGGAAAGCCGATTGAAGCATTGGTTGTATCTATGAAAGCTGACTGGCTGTTAAAGCTTCGGCTGTCATATCTTGCACCTAGAGAAACATCAAGCTTGCGGAAAGATTTTTTAAGTACAAAAAATGGACCGATATCAAACTGATGATAGGCAGGTATCGGAAATGCTGTACTCTGACCCAGTGTATTGGTCTGATACATTCCATTAACACCTGCAGAGGTTTCAATCTTATCACCCAGATCAAAATTGTATTTTATGTCATAGGTATACGTTGAAAGGTTTAAATTCAAACCTTCAACAGATGGCTGGGTAGGATGTGTAAATTCCTGGCGGTGGCTGAACTGATAACCCATGTTAATAAGTAAATTTCCATTACCCAAAATGATATTGCTATTATCATAAATGCGGTACAACTGCACATGCTGGTGTAAAGGAGAAATTCTATACGAATTTAATTCTGCGGTAGAAACAATTGGCCGGTAGGTGTCGGCTTCAGTAATTTGTTTGGTAAATCTACGGGTTAGTGAATCACGGCTCCCGTTAGGAATCTCCTGAAGGTCATCAAACACAGATGCATTCAGATACGTATTTCCCCAACCTTTATTCAGGCCCAGCATCACACGTGCATCCTTTTCCTTGTAACCTGTATTATAGACCCTGCCATCATGTACGTTCTGGTAGTCCTTCGACTCTTTAGCTGAGATGATGGTACCCCAGACAAATCCATTCTGATTACCATACAGCCGAAAAGATCCGTTTAAAAGGCCTTGATTGGTACCATATGCACCAAGAATAGAACCTTCAATTTTACCTGCTGAGACAGGGGTTGGTGAGATCAGATTTACAACACCACCAATAGCGTCAGAACCGTAGGTAAGACTTGCAGGGCCCTTTATCACTTCTATACGGTCTATTGAATTTTGGTCTATTTCAATTCCATGTTCATCACCCCATTGCTGTCCTTCCTGTCTTATACCATCCTGCAGGGTCACTACCCTATTATAGCCCAGACCATGAATAAAAGGCTTAGAAACGTTAGGGCCAGTTGTAACGGCATTAATTCCTGGCAAGTTTGCAATCTCATCGATTATATTCCCAGAAGCAGCACGCTGATCAAGGTAAACTTTGCCCACGGCAACAATTGGAACAGGGCTTCTTCTGACCTCAGTTGCATGACTGACCCCGGTTACAACAACTTCACCAGATTCAATTGTTGAAATCTTGAGCTTGATATTTAACGACTTCACCAATAAAAAGTTAACTTTTGCTGTATAACTCGCATAGCCTACCAGTTGAACTTGCAGAAGGTAAGTTCCATTTGGTATATGCGTAAGAGAAAATGATCCTGAACCATCAGTTATCACCCCGATTCTCAAATCTGGAATACTTACTGTAGCTCCAGACAGAGGTTGCCCGGTTGCCTGATCAGTTACCTTACCACTAAGATTACCGTCATCTGGTAAAGAGGATGCCAAGACTAGCTGAGCCGAAAAAAAGAAAACTAAAAGTATGCTGGCGATACTGGTAAAAAATCGTTTAAAATGCATTTCTGGAAATTAGTATAATTTAATGAAGCGTTTTCAAGGAAATTGAGGTTGCCCGGCATTCTTCACAAACAGAGTATTTCGGAAACGCTCAATTAGATAAGAAAGTATTTAAATGAAGGTTAATAGGTTAATTTCTTGAATCAAGTCCCCACATCAGTTTGTCGCGTAATGTAGTCAGGTAGTTTTCAGAATTCAGCCGGAGAAGATTTAGTTTAAAATCTTCTTTCTTTAACCTTAAAGATGTTCCTGAATCAATAACCTGTGTGCGTGAATCAAGGCTCACAAGAAATTGTGACTTCCGGCCCTCAACGACAAAACTGAGTTCGTGATCATCATTTATCACGAGAGGTCTTACATTCAGATTATGAGGAGCAATTGGGGTAATGACAAAATTCTGGCAACCAGGAAAAACGATTGGTCCACCGCAACTTAATGAATAAGCTGTTGAGCCTGCAGGAGTTGAAATAATGAGACCATCAGCCCAGTAAGAATTTAAAAATTCATTATCAAGATAGGTATGAACGATAATCATTGAAGAAGAATCAGTTTTATGAATCGTGCACTCATTCAAACCATAATTCAAGCCTGAAAACAAAGGCTTGTCGGAATCAAGTCTGATCATGGTTCGACTATCAATCGTATATTCTAAGGCATGCAGGCGTTGCATTGCCAGTTCAAGATCATTTTTATTGATACTTGCCAAAAACCCAAGTCTTCCCAGATTTATACCAAGAACAGGGAGACCACTGTCACGGATTAAATTAACCGTATCAAGCAATGTACCGTCACCACCAAGACTCAGTAAACAGTCGACCTTGGCAAGTGAGAGTTCTGCGGCTGTTGAAAATACAGCTGCAGGTGGAAGCTCAATTTTTAGCTTTTCGAGAAAAAGCTTGAATTCATCGTAAATGATGCAACTTGTATTATACCGTTCAAGCAAGTCAAAAAATTGCCGTACATACGGAATGGCCTGATCGTTAAAGGTTCGCCCGTAGATTGCTAATCTCATTTATTATAATACTGGTTTATGGTGAAGTAATTACACTGATTCTTACAATCATTACTAAATACCTCAATTTTTCGGTTTAAACCTACATATTGAGATAGTTCATGAATGATTCATAACGGCCCTGAGTATCATCCTTAAAATTGTCAGGTTGAAATGATAGTCTTACTACGTAATTAAAACGATCAAAAGTGGCCAAAATAGCTGAAATATCTGTTTTGTTAAGTTTAAGCGTAAGAAGAACCTGGCTTGTGTCTCCTACCGATTCGGTAAAATAACTTAAAATGCGGGCATTATTTGACTCTACAATTTTAGCAATTTCTGACATTGAGAGGTCACGCTCGCTCATTTCAAGTATGATTATGCCACCGGGTTGACTTGCAGACGTTAGTAATGAGCAGTATTCAAGTAAGGCACGCTGGGTCACACAACCCTGATAATTCTTTTGCAGATCAACCACAGGAACCATGCTGAGTTTCTGGTCTGACATGATGGTTAGTACATCAAAAAAATGCTGGTGATCGTACACGAATGACAATAGTAAAGATATGCGGATGGTTGATACAGTTTGCTCAAGATCAGTATTATCAAGAATATCCTTTTCGGAAATCACACCAAGTAGCAGCCCTTTGTCATCTACAATAGGTAGGTGACATACATGGAATTCTTGCATCCGCTGATATGCCAGCTTCAGATTGTCAGCAGGATGAACGGGTAATAAATTAACACTAACTATATCAATTGCCAGCATGTTCGTTTAATTAAAGGGATTAGCTCACATTGATATCCATTTTAATGCCTCTGATAAATTTCTCAAGCAAATCATTGAATTCTGCAGGTTGTTCCATCATAGGAGCATGACCACAATTATCTATCCAGTTTAACTGGGAATTAGGGAGCAAGCTGTGAAATTCTTCAGCAACTTCAGGAGGAGTTACCCGGTCTTCCCGACCCCAAATTAATGAAACAGGAATCTTTATGTCAGGAAGATGATCTCTCAAGCTATGCCTGATTGCAGATTTTGCCATATGAAGAATTCGTATGAGCTTGTTTCTGTCATTAATAAGCTGGTAGACTTCGTCAATAAGCTCTTTATTGGCTGTTTTAGGATCATGGAAAGTAAATTCAACCCGCTCCTTGATGTATTCATAATTCTCCCTTCTCGGAAATGATCCACCGAAAGAATTTTCGTACAAACCTGAACTACCCGTAAGAATTAGAGAATGTACTTTTTCAGGATTTGCAAGTGTATACAATAACGCAACATGGCCCCCCAAAGAATTACCTAATAAAATCATGTCATCAAGTTCTTTGAAAGCAACGAACTTTTGTATGAATTTAGTTAGATTTTTTACGTTCGATTTAAGTAGAGTCAGCTCATGAACTGGCATTATCGGGATAATTACCCGAAAATCACCTGAAAATTGTTCAATTACGTGCTCAAAATTACTCAGCGCACCAAATAAACCATGAAGTAGCAGGAAAACTCTACCCTCGCCTCTTTCGAGGTATTTAAAGCCGTTTTCTTCCCGAAGCCTGAACTCCATTTTCTTTTATGTTTTCTCAAATATATTGCTTTAAACCAACAATGCAGGTTTTAGCATTTATTTATTCCTATGCCCCTAAAAGCCTTCTTATTTTTGAGAAAGCATTTTTTTTGCGAGTTCAGCTATAATCTTATTCTCTGCTTTACCTGCAAAATGACTGGTTGCCAGGGTCATAAGTTTACCCAGATCTTTTATAGAAATAGCACCAGATTCATAAATTAGCCTACTTAGTTCTATTTCAATTTCAGCTGAATTTAATTGCTTAGGAACGTACTTTTCAATTACTTCGAGCTCCTCTTCTTCAATGGTTGCAAGATCAGCACGATTCTGGGCATGATAAATTTCTGCCGATTCTTTACGCTGCTTAATTTGTTTTTGAAGAATTTTCAATTCAGTATCTGGTGAAGTCTCTTCGGCAGCACCCTTTTCTGTACGAGCAAGGAGTAAAGCTGATTTCACTGCACGCAATGCACGCAGACTGGCCTGATCTCTTGAAAGCAGCGCTGTCTTTATATCTGTATCAATTAGTGTTATTAGACTCATAGCAGTTTTTATAGGTAAACCCGAGAAAAATTATTGGTTAAGAACTTTGTAAATAACAAGCGAACTGGCCTGAGCATTTGGTACAACAGTTATTTCAGCAATATTTACATGAGCTGGTCTGCTGGCAGCAAAAAATACAGTTTCGGCAATGTCACTGGCATGCAATGGTTGGAAGCCATCATAGACATGAGCAGCCTTTATTGTATCTCCAGAGAACCTGACAGTTGAAAATTCTGTTTCTACTGCTCCCGGATTAATAAGTGTCACATGAATGCCAAAAGGAAGCATATCTATGCGCATACCCTCTGTGAGTGATGATACAGCAGCTTTTGTAGCGGCATATACATTACCATTGGGATAAGCTTGTTTACCTGCAGTAGAACCTATATTAATTACATGACCAGATTTTCGGTTTACCATTCCTGGAGTAATTTCTCGTGTCAGATAGAGTAAGCCCTTGATATTTGTGTCTATCATGCTATCCCATTGCGACGTATCACCTTCAAAAACAGGACTTAACCCCAGAGCTTTCCCTGCATTATTCAATAAAATATCTATTGATTGCCACTCCTTTGGCAAATCATCAAGAGCCTTTCTCAAGGCCAGTTGATCTGCAACATCTGCTACACAAATGATAACACTGGCATTGAACCTATTTTCGAGGTCATTTTTAAGCGTATCAAGTAATTCACCTCTTCTCCCGTTTAAAATAATCTGGTAGTTATTCTCGGCAAATAATTCGGCGCATGCTTTACCAATTCCAGAACTGGCACCAGATATAAAAATAATACGACTCATAAAATTTATTCAAAATAAAGCGTGAACATGATTGCTGTAGGATACAGACGCGACAAGGGATTCGAAAAAGCATTAACATTTGATCTATCAAGACCATTCGTTAAGCCATTGGTAATTGATAATTCAGGAGACATTTTAAAGTATTCGTAGTAAAAATCAACACCTACGCCTACTTTATAGGATATAATGTCTGTATTCATTTTTACAAGCTTGTCAACAGCATCAAGACCCGTATCATCTGTTTTTTTCTTTGGAACAATATCATGAGAATATTGGAGACCTCCAATAATATAAGACCGGATATTACCTTTTCGGTCTGATTTAAACTTTAGCAAAAATGGAAAATCAAGATAAGTTGAAGAAATAGTCTTGACAATCGGATTTTTATACTTCCCATTTGTGGCCAATGTAGCATAACCATAAGCAAGGGTGCGGTCGGCGAAGTTCACATCAGGAGTAAATCGAAAATCCAGGTTATCATTTAAACGCAGATTTGCAACCAGTCCCAGATGAAATCCGGTAGTGAATCTTGCTTGAACTACCTGTAACCTACCTGAAGCCACATCACCATTGCGCCCGGCTGAATTAATTGTAAAATCCTGAAAATTTGGTTTTTTTAATACGGTAAAAGAATTTGTGTTTGCCCCTAACTGAAAACCAAAATGAATGGCCGGAGCATCAATATCGCCTCCTGTATTCCATTGAGCCATGGAGATTAATGGCAGACATAGAATTATAAGTAGAATAGGGAATTTAAGAGACATATTTGATTGTTGGCTTACTTTAAACCAGTATAAATTGTGCAGATACCTAACGACAAAGGAGTATGCTTAGTATGGGTAAAACCAGCAGTTTCAAGAAGACTGACAAAAAGTTTTCCATCTGGAAAATTTACTACTGAACGATGCAAATAGGAATATGCTTCTCTATCCCTGGATACCTTGCTACCCAAAAAAGGAAGAATATATTTAAAATAAATCAGGTAAATCTGACGAAACGGAAAGAGTGTTGGCTGTGAGAACTCAAGAATTACAGCCTTAGACCCAGGTTTTAAAACCCTGTACATTTCTGACAGTCCTTTTTCAAGATTTTCAAAATTTCTAACCCCAAAAGCCGCCATAACACCATCAAATGAATTATCTGCAAAAGTCAAATTTTCAGAATCGCCCAACTCTACAGAAAAACGGTGTTCAAGACCTGCAATTTTAATTTTTTTATCGGCTAGTTCAAGCATATTTGCTGAAATATCAATACCTACTACCTTAATATTGCTTCTTTTGAGAGCATCAAAACCTAAATCACCAGTACCCGTTGCCAGATCCAGTAACGTTACAGGCATTGTTTCTGTAAATTCGCTGATGGCCTTCCGACGCCAGATTTTATCAATTCCAAGGGAAAGGAAATGATTGAGAAAATCATATCTGACAGCTATACGGTTAAACATACTGGCAACCTGCTCTTTCTTGCCAGCTGAACTGTGCTGATATGGGGTAATAGGAGAATCCATGTGATGTAAATATAAGAGATTTTGCCATGTCTCTACTTGCTTAATTATTCACTAGTTTTACGGTGTGATCATCAAATCTGCTGAATTTTTAACAAGTAATGCAAAAATTGATAGCTTACCCGACTCAATTTACCCTGAATATGCATTCATTGGGCGCTCAAATGTTGGGAAATCATCATTGATAAATATGCTTACAGGCAAGAAAGGTCTTGCCAAGACTTCCCAGACTCCAGGTAAAACCCAACTTGTAAATCATTTTAAAATAAACAATTGCTGGTATCTATGTGATTTACCAGGATATGGATTTGCCAAGGCTTCTAAAACATCAAGAAGTAAATGGAATAGTGTAACCCTTGAATACCTCAGAAACAGAACAAACCTGCAATATGTTTTTCAGCTTATTGATTCCCGTCTGCCGCCACAAAAAATCGACCTTGAATTTATAACCTGGCTGGGAGAAAATAATGTTCCATTTGTACTCGTTTTTACTAAAACTGATAAACTAAGCAAACGCCAAACAATCTTAAATACAGAGCTGTTTAAAACGGAACTGCTTAAACAATGGGAATTATTGCCACCCGTTTTTGTGAGTTCTGCAGAGAAGTTTGACGGTCGTGATGAAATTCTCGCCTTTATCGAACAAAGTAACTTGGTCTTTGCTGACGCCAACGAATAATTTAGATGAATAAATATTTTTCCCTGATTAAGTTTTCACACAGCATTTTTGCTCTTCCATTTGCCGTAATCGGATTTTTTCTTGCTAGTAATAAAAACGCTTCTTTCAATCCTGAAAAGTTTTTCCTGATGCTGGCATGTATGGTTTTTGCGAGAAGTGCAGCAATGGCTTTTAACAGGTTTGCAGACAGAAATTATGATGCCCGAAATCCAAGAACAAAATTGAGAGAAATACCCGCAGGTCTGGTTTCTGCCAGGTCAGCCCTGATACTTACGATCGGATGTAGTATTGCTTTTATAGCCAGCACTTATTTCATAAATAAATTATGCTTTGAGCTATCGCCTGTTGCGCTTACTGTGGTTCTTGGTTATAGTCTTACGAAAAGATTTACTGCGCTTTGTCATTTCATACTGGGACTGGGGCTATCACTGGCACCTATCGGAGCTTATCTGGTAATAAGTGGTCATTTCGCCCTTGAGCCTGTTTTATTTTCACTGGCAGTACTGAGCTGGGTCAGTGGCTTCGATATTCTATATGCACTTCCAGATGCTGATTTTGATATAGGTGAAAAGCTGTTCTCAATTCCTGCTACTATTGGTCGTGTTAATGCATTGAAACTTTCCCGGTTTTTACATATCTGTTCAGCCATACTGGTAATCATTGCCGGACTACATGCAGATCTGGGCTTATTTTACTGGCTAGGCGTACTTGTTTATTCCTTCTTACTTATTTATCAGCATACATTGGTGAAGCCTAACGATTTAAGCCGACTAAATCTGGCTTTTTTCACCATGAATGGTATTGCCAGTGTGGTATTTGCGCTCTTTTTTATGGCTGATCATTTTGTTCATATAATCTTATGAAAACTCTTTCTCTAAAACCCATAAAACGTAATTACCTCAAAAACCTTGAAAATTGCGACTGGCCTTCCCTATCCGTTTATTTCGATGAACTCGTCAAAAGAGAGCTTGGATCACTCTCTGCGTTAAAAATCTGGTTGAAAGATAAAAGCGAAATCGAATCTTATCTAGAAGAAAATTTTGCCTGGAGATATATCAGGATGTCAACTAATACAGAAAGTGCTATTTACCGTGATGATTTTCATTATTTTGCTACGGAAATAGAACCAAAACTGGCTCCTTTCTCAGACCTGCTCAATAAAAAATTAATCGGTTCACCCTTCAGCATTCAGCTCGATAAAAGACCTTATGCCATATTCCTGAGGCGCACCCGCCAGGAAATAGAATTATACAGGGAGCAGAATATCCCTATCCATACACAGTTACAATTAGAACAGCAGCAATTTGCCGTTATAACAGGTTCTATGAGTATTGAGTTTAACGGACAGGAATATACATTGGAGCAAGCTTCAAATTTTTTAAAAAATACAGATCGTAGCAAACGTGAATCAGCCTTTGCAAAAATTGCGGATCGCCGATTGAAAGATAAAGATGCCTTGGACACCCTATTTTCGGGGCTTGTCAGTTTGCGTACCGAAGTGGCAATAAATACGGGGTTCGCAAATTTTAGAGATTACTCATTTTCTGCCCTTGGACGATTTGACTATACCGTAGATGATACAATTCGCTTTCACTATGCTATTGAAAAAGAAATTGTGCCAATTTTAAAACGACTGGCTGATTACAGAAAAATAAAAATGGGGCTTGAAGTACTAAAGCCCTGGGATACAGAAGTTGACCCTGCTGGTCTTGAGGCCCTGAGCCCATTCTCAGGAGGAAAAGATCTAATCGAAAAGTCGATAACTGTTTTTGACAAACTTGACCCCTGGTTTGGTGAATGCCTCAGGACCATGAAAGAAGGTAACCTATTTGATGTTGAATCAAGAATGGGTAAAGCGCCTGGTGGTTATAATTACCCGCTTGCAGAAACAGGAGCTCCCTTTATTTTTATGAATGCGGCTGACTCATTCAGAGATGTTACCACTATGGTACATGAAGGTGGTCATGCTGTTCAAACATTTTTAGATCGTGATCTTGAATTAAACGACTTCAAACAGTTGCCCTCTGAAGTAGCTGAACTTGCTTCTATGTCAATGGAGCTGATAAGTATGAAGTATTGGGATATATTTTTTGCTGATCCAGACGACCTGCGACGAGCGAAAAAAGAGCAACTGATCGATTCATTAAAAACATTACCCTGGGTTGCGACCATTGATTGTTTTCAAAACTGGATTTATACCCATCATAACCATACTGCTGAAGAAAGATGCCAGGCTTGGGTAGAGATATATGATCGTTTCGGAGGTGGTTTCGTTGATTTTACAGGATTTGAAATTTATAAAGCAAACCTTTGGCAGAAGCAGCTTCACCTATTTGAAGTACCTTTCTACTACATAGAGTATGCCATTTCAGGTCTTGGGGCGATTGCTGTCTGGAAAAACTTTATGGAGAATCCCGAAAAGACACTCGGGCAATATAAGGCTGGTTTAAGCTTGGGTTATACCTGTTCGATTAAAGATGTATATGAAACAGCGGGTATAAAATTTGACTTTAGTCAAGAGTATATTAAAGAACTGGCCAGTTTTGTACAATTTGAATTAGACAAGCTTCTTTGAGAAAATATTGCAGTTATACCATTGCCCTTCTGGTATCTTTGTTCTATTAATGAGATAGAAACCTATCAGGGAAGTGATTGTGCCTAGAATTGAACCTCCAACTACATCAGCAAAAAAATGCTCACCCAGGTAAATCCTTGACCAGGCAACTCCAATTGCCAGTAACAGATAAATAAAGGTAAACTGCTTTTTTTTACTAAACAGAACAAGTAAAACTGCCATACTGAATGCAGTCGTGGTATGGCCTGACGGAAAACTATGGTCTCTAAAGATCTGAATCCCTTGAACGAAATGTAATAAAGGGTTATGATGACTGAAATAAATAAATGGACGGGGAGAATCAATCAGCCTTTTGAAAATCTGTGCAAACAAACCGGCAATATTTGTTAAAATCAAAAAAATCAGCGCCCTGCCATAACTAACAAATAGAAGCAGAAAACAGACAAGTAGTGTTGTCAATCCATTACCCAGATCTGTAAATAATACGAATACCGGGTCTGCCAGGGTATTGTGCCAGGAGTTAATCATAAATGTAATCATCGGGCTGCTAATCCATAGCTGCAACATAAAACTGCCCATAAGCAGTAAAAAATAGGGTAGAAAAAAAATGGTATTCTTACCGATTAACGAACGCATATTCATTTTTTTAAAATTTTCTTTGCTAGAAAGATTTCTTGAAGGTATTTTAAAATTTTACATTTAAAGCGGTAAGTGATCAATTATGAACGCTTGTCGCTATTTTTTATACTTTCACATTCCAATTTATAATTTATGCTGAAAGATCTTTTCAGAAAAAAGACAGTAGCCGGAATTCTTCGGGAAGTTAAAGAGAATGAAAATAGTGCGGCTCATGGCGGTTTAAAGAAGACCTTAAGGCTTAAAGACCTTATATCATTTGGAATTGCAGCAATTATCGGAGCAGGTATCTTCAGTACAATTGGAAAAGCTTCTGCTTCAGGAGGACCAGCAGTTGTTTACCTATTCATATTTACAGCTATTGCCTGCAGCTTTACGGCCTTTGCTTATGCAGAGTTTGCATCGATGGTTCCCGTTTCAGGCAGTGCCTATACGTATTCTTATGTTGCCTTTGGTGAGGTGATTGCCTGGATTATTGGCTGGGCACTTATAATGGAATATGCAGTTTCGAATATTGTAGTGGCAATTTCATGGTCAGCCTATTTTACCAGTTTTCTTGATGGTATGAATATACATATACCCAGATGGATGACTATGGATTACCTGAGCGCTTTTAATGGCTATAATGATGCCTTAAAGCTCATGCATGGTGGAAAATCATTTGCCAATCTTACCAGTAACCTGCAGGATGCATATCAGGCCTGGTCTATAGGTCCAAAAATTGCAGGGTTTCATATAATTGCTGATATCCCGGCTTTGGTCATTGTCATTTTAATCACAAGGCTGGTTTATGTCGGGATCAGAGAATCGAAGAACGCCAGTAATATTATGGTCATCATTAAACTGCTTGTCTTGGTGATGATTATAGCAGTTGGCATATTTTATATAAAAACCGGAAACTGGGTACCATTTGTTCCCAGAGGCGCTTCTGGTGTACTTAAAGGAGTTTCGGCTGTATTTTTTGCCTATATCGGTTTTGATGCACTTTCAACCACAGCTGAAGAATGTCATGACCCTCAGCGTGATTTGCCCAGAGGTATGATGTGGTCAATTGTAATCAGTACACTACTATATGTCGCTATCGCACTGGTATTAACCGGGATTGTCAAATATGACCTGCTCAATGTTGGGGATCCGTTATCATTCGTTTTTGAAAAATTACACCTTCACTGGTTGTCAACAGTAATTGCAATGAGCGCAGTGGTAGCCCTGTCAAGTGCGTTACTTGTTTATCAGTTAGGGCAGCCAAGAATCTGGATGGCCATGAGCCGGGATGGTTTGCTGCCAAAGCCTTTTTCCAGGATACATCCCAAGTTTAAAACGCCATCTTATGCAACCATCGTAACTGGTTTTGTCGTTGCTGTACCTGCATTATTTCTTAATCTTACGACAGTTACAGATTTAACCAGTATTGGTACCTTGTTCGCCTTTGCCCTTGTCTGTGCAGGAGTTTTAAAGATTCAGAATGACCCCACTGCAACACGCGGAAAATTTAAAACTCCTTATATAAATTCAAAATATATAATGATCGGGCTATTCATTTTGTTATGTGGATATTTCTATTCATCAGGCAGAGCAAATGCCATCTCTTTTATAAATAATGAACCCAGAATATTAGAGGCTGCTGAACTGGTGACAACACTTGACGGTTATCAGATTCAATCGTTGAAATTACAGGCTCATCAAACAGATGCCCAGGAATTAAAAAAAGCAGGAAATGATTTGAATGATTATCTGATAAATATGGACGATGAGAAATTTATTTTATTCATGAAGCATTCAAATCTGGCCCAACCAGTTATTTATGACCATGGATGGCACCTGCTCAAACAAAAAATACCTACCTGGATCTTTGTCATTGTATGTTTAATCAGTCTGGTAGTAGCCATTAGGTGGAACCTTAGTTTAATACCACTTCTTGGCTTTCTGTGCTGTATGTATATGATGTCTGAACTCGCCCTTTCTAACTGGATTGGATTCTCAGTATGGCTTCTGATTGGTTTGGGAATCTATTTTTCGTTTGGATATAAAAACAGCAAGCTTATTGGCAACCCACAGCAGGTTTGATAAAGAGAGATGAATTTGATTCTTAAATAATACCTGAGAACCCTGCATAGAAGCAGCGACCTGATTTAACTACAATAAACCTATTTAAACTACAAAACCAATTCTAGTAAAAAAACAAAGACCTGATATCTTATGTCAGGTCTTTAGTTTTTTATTTGAATGCTAGCCTGATTCTGACTACGCTTCTTTATTTTTATGTTCAGTAATTTCCAAACGCATTTCTTGTGCTAGTTTTTTGATTTCGAGCATTGCCTGACGAATTCTCGTTCCTGCTGCATTATTATTATTTTCATAAAATTTCACTGCATCACCTTCTGCTTCAGAGAGAATGCTTTTGATTTGAGTTAATTTCTGCATGTGATAGTTTTAAAAATTTAGTTTTTAGGAATTAGTTGCATAAAGTGAAAACGAAAATTATGTGCAATTATGAGCAATGATAGGCTAAATATTTTTATTTTTGATTAGTAGTCGCTAGCTAACGTGAACAAAACTAAACTTAAGGTACATAAATGGAAGCAAACAGAAACATCCCGGCAAAAAATCATTTGTTAAAAAAAGTTTTGTCGTACATAGCATTAATCTGCGTGTTGGTACTGGCTGGTTTTGTTTACTATAATTATTATTTTGTTTTCGGCACTGGTGTGAAATTCGGTGAATTAAATTATATCGTCCGTAAGGGTATTATATTTAAAACGAATGAAGGTCGTCTGATACAAGCTGGTTATAAATCAGGCGCAAGTAATTCGATTCAATCTAATGAATTTAGATTTTGTGTTACAGATGAGCGGGTTATGAAACAATTAGAAAGCAGTAGCGGAAGAGTAGTTCAACTGCATTATAATGAATATATAGGCATATTACCATGGAGAGGAATGAGCAATTATGTTGTAGACAGTATAATTTCATCGGCTCCTTCGGTAAATACCCCCCCTTTACCTTAATCATTCTATAACAATTAAAATTGTTTGGCATTTTAATTGTTTATTTTAATTATTATTCGAAATTTGTATGTTATAATCCAGAAGATCCGAAATACTAATAAAACAGGCATATGAAAAAAATTTACAATCGGTTTCTTGTTTTAATTTTATTAGCTTTTTCCTATTCCGCTACTTTCGCCACAAGTTTTCTTTCTCTCTCATCAAAATCCTTTGGTGACCCTGGCTTTCATTTGCATTTAAAAAACAATGATACCCTGAGGTTGCGTGCGAATAATCTCAAAGACAACCGTCTCACCCGACCTTATCTGATTTTTACTGCTCCAAGAATAAATATCACCAAACATCTGTTCATCGGCTCATCATCACCTTCACTAGAGTATTCAGCCATGGAGGCTCAGTACCAGAATATTTTTGGCAATTTCAGTGTAAGCACACCCATTCATGATCAGATGACACTTTCATACAGTCTGGTCAGAGATAATATGGTTACGGCCAAGATTTATAATATTCTAGGCTCTGAAGTTACTACCCTATTCTCTGAATATCAGTTCGCCGGTCAGCAAAAAAAGATTTTTAATATTGCCGATAGAATTGGATCAGGCATTTATATCCTGCGTCTGACTGCAGGTAATGAAGCTAAAGCAGCCAGAATACAGGTGCTTTAATCAACCCGCAAATTCAATTATTCTTTTAACGATTTCGTGAATGAAGATCATTGCCATCGGCAGAAATTATCCTGAACATGCAAGGGAATTAAATAATCCTATACCCAGAGAACCTGTCATCTTTTTAAAACCTGATACAGCCATACTTCGTAATAAAGAATGTTTTTATCTACCCGATTTCTCTACCGATATTCATTACGAGGCAGAAATTGTCTTACGAATAGTCAAAGAGGGTAAACATATTGCTGAGAAATTTGCACATACCTATATATCGGCATTGACTGTTGGGATAGACTTCACAGCCAGAGATCTTCAAAAACAGCTCAAAGAAAAAGGTTTGCCCTGGGAACTTTCAAAAGCATTTGATCATTCTGCTCCCATAGGAGAATTTATAGAAGTTAACAAAGAGGATGACTTGAGTGCTATCCCGTTTAAACTTGCAATAAATGGTATAACCGTGCAAACTGGCAATACGAAAGATATGATTTTCTCTTTCCAAGCTCTCATAAGTTATATTTCAGCCCGCATTACCCTCAAACAAGGTGATCTCATATTTACAGGAACTCCCGCGGGTGTTGGCCGTGTGTATGCTGGTGACATTCTGGAAGGTTATGTAAAAAACCAAAAGTTAATGCATATTACTATTGCCTGATCAGTTTGAACCCGCATTTTATCTTTAAACTATGCATCTACTGTGCTGTCTATTGTTTTTCTCCTTATCCCATCATAATCTTAATAAGACCAGGACAGACACAAGTAAATACCCACATGATTATTTTAGCAAACCGCTTGAGCTACCTTTTATACTGAATGCAAATTTCGGTGATTTAAGATCAAATCATTTTCACTCGGGTATTGATCTTTACACCAATCATAAAACAGGGTATAATGTTCACGCGGTCGCCTCTGGTTATGTTTCCAGAATAAAGGTACAATCTGGCGGTTATGGTAATGCCTTGTATATTACTCATCCTAATGGTTATACCAGTGTATATGGTCACCTTGAAAAATACAACAGACAGATATCAGCGTATTTGCTCAACGCCCAGTATAAGTACAAAACATTTGAAATAGATCTTTATCCTGCAATAAATGAGCTTAAAGTATATAGAAATGAATTAGTTGCAACAACTGGAGATTCTGGATTCTCTGGGGGCCCCCATCTACACTTTGAATTCAGAAACACACTTACAGAGCAAATAATCAATCCCTTGCTCATGGGTTATCAGGTTAGCGATCATACTAAACCGGTCATAGCAGGGGTGTATATTTTTAGTATTTATCAGGCATTTGGTATTACAAGGCTTAAGCCGGGTTTATTTATTCATGCCATTAAAACCGAAATGGGTAATTACCGGCTAAATGAAGAAATTCATCAAGCCGGGAAGTTTATACTGGGCGTTGTAGCCAATGATACTCACGACGATAATACCGGGATCCATAGCGTCTTTTCTGTTTCTCTGAAAGATAATTTAAAAACAATTTTCGAATCAAGTCTAAGTCATTTTGGATTTGACCAGACACGTGCAGTGAATTCTTATTTTTATTACCCATTTTTAGAAAAGTCAAAAATAAATGTTCAACTGAGTTATGTTGATCCAGGTAATACACTTCCAATTTATGAGGCCTCAAATCAGGGAATTATTGATTGCAGGCCCTCGAGTCCCAGAAAAATCAACTATTTGATAGCAGATGTAAATGGTAATAGCAGCGAGCTTAATTTTAAGGTATCCTGTACAACTGATGAGATGAAGCTTCGCTGCGTAAATGACAACAGGTTCAATTTGGCTGTAAGAAAAGAAATGATTGATCCCCAAGGATATCAGGTTCCCTTAATCAGGTATAACAGAGATACACTATTGGTATTTGACCGAAATGGCCTGCCTTCGAAACCCGAAAAAGCAGGTGTTACACTGTACTTTAAAGCAGGGTGTTTATTTGATAATGTATTATTTAATTTTTCAACCAGACAGCGCTTAAAATCTGAATCTACGAGTTCTTATAGCAACGGTCAGGTAAATCTGGAAAATACTGATTACCTGATCGGAAAAACTGAAACCCCCATAAAAGATTCAGTTCTTCTGGGTATAAAAATTCCAGCTATGGGCTCAGAAAAGACAGATAAATGGGTGCTTCTAACAGCAGGTCATGATCCTGCACTAACCAAAGAAAAAAATGGTTATTTATATACGTGGATTCATAATTTCGGGGTTTTTCATCTTGAACAAGATTTGATTGCCCCGGTTGTGACTCTTGTTAAATCTAAAAAAAGTCGGTTTTTGTCAAGTAAGCATATTGCTTTTCATGTCACTGATAAGCTTTCTGGAATAGGCGCTTATCGGGCAACTATTGATGATAAATGGGTGCTTTTTGAATACGATGCCAAAAATCACTTGCTATACGCTAATTTTGACCAGCTCACTACCAGCAGCAAACACCGGCTCAGTCTGCATGTCTTAGACAAGACCGGTAATACAACAGACTTAACTATTGATATTTAACGAACATGGCAAAACTAGCAAGTGGAGATAAGGCTCCGGATTTTAAAACTGTTGATCAGCATGGTAAGGCAGTTTCACTAAGCGATTATATTGGAAAAAAGGTTATCCTATATTTTTATCCTAAAGATGATACTCCTGGCTGTACTGCAGAAGCCTGCAGTTTTCGCGATAATTATGCGCCATTAACTGAAAAAGGACTGGTCGTAATTGGGGTTAGCATCGATAATGAGGTTTCCCATCAAAAGTTTATTAATAAATATGAATTGCCGTTTTCATTATTGGCAGATACTGACCATTCAATTGTAGAAGCTTATGGGGTATGGGTTGAAAAAAATAATTACGGCAAAAAATATATGGGAACAGCCCGTGAAACCTTTATTATTGACGAAGCAGGTATGATCAGCCATATTATCAGGAAAGTAGATTCTAAAAACTCAGCCGCACAGGTAATTGATCTGATTGAGAAAATTTAAAACAGTAAATATGTTAAGCTATAATTCTTATATAGTTCGAATACTCATATGCTTGAGCTGTATAAATCTTATCGGTGGCTGTAAAACGCCTGAAAAACGGGTTGAAAATTATTTGCATGCCAGTATTCATCGTAACCAGTACCTTACTTTCAATCCTGAAACTATGAAAATGGCAATGAGAATACGTCTCAATAGCCCGAATTCAGAATGGCATAATTACTCCTGGTTAAAAAAATACTATGCCAGGCATGAATATGAGCCCTATTTCGTCAGTCATTTTCTAGCCAAAAATCAAATTGATACTTTATTAAGTTACCTGCAGTCTGCAAAAGACCATGGTTTGAAATCATCTTTCTACCATTACCAGGAGATTGACAGCCTGTATAGAAAGCTTAAAATTGGAAAACTCTCGGCAATAAACGCTTATATGGCTTTATCAGAACTTGAACTTGTAACCGCTGCATCACTTGGAACCTATTCTCATGATTTAAGTTTCGGCAGAATAGATCCGGGTAAACTTTATACAGTCAGATTTAGTTTAAAATTCAAGCACCCCGATTCCTCCTTTTATGATGCTGTTTTTTTAGCTCCAGAATTGCATCATTATCTGCAACAGATACAACCCAAAAACCTTAATTACCGTAGGCTAAAAGATACCCTCGTCTGGTTCAGACAACAATCGGGAAGTTGGAGCGGATCACATCCACTTAATTACTATATAGGTTCTTTAAAAGTCAATATGGAAAGGCTAAGATGGCAACCAGCAGATACCAGCAGTTCTTATTTATTAGTAAATATTCCAGATTACACCCTTTATGCTATTGAATCAAATAAGATTAGTTGGAGTATGAAGGTATGTCTGGGTGAAAAAAAAGAAACAGGGTATGACGATAAACTAAAGAACTATGCCCTGACAGGTAATATAGATGACAGGCCATCAAATCATCAGACTCCGTTATTAAACAGTCAGTTCAATTTTATTCAGCTTAATCCCAAATGGAATGTGCCATCAAGTATTCTTCAGAATGAGCTTTATTATAAGCTAAGGAAGAATCCCGAATACCTTGCTGAAAATAATATGAAGTTATTTAAAGGAAATAAAGAAGTTGGCAGACTTGATACGATAGACTGGACCCGCATACCCCGAAATAAAATACCCTTCCACATAAAGCAGGATGCAGGTGAATACAATGCCCTTGGAAAATTAAAGTTTAGTTTTTTGAATCCATACAGTATTTACCTTCATGATACACCAAATAAATCAGCTTTTAACCTGAAGGTCAGAGATGTGAGTCATGGATGTGTAAGGGTTAGTGACCCATTAAAACTTGCAGCATATCTGGGAAGATTTAATGGTAAAAACACGGTAGATATTATTCGCATTGGTATCGGTATGACCCCTATTGACACAACATCAAAATTTAAACTACTTTATATTAAAAAACAGCAAGAATTGGCTTCAAATAATGGTAAACTTCGTACCAGCAGCATTTACCTTAAAAAGAAAACCTCTCTATTCATTCAGTACTATACCTGCTGGGTCAATGAAAATGGGAAGCTGAACTTTAGCGATGATATTTATGATCTCGATGGTAAAATAGCTGCCGCTCTGCTTTAATCTTTTTAACATCTGAGACCTTTAGAACAATATTATTTCAGGTACTCATAATTCTTGTATATTATTTCAGGTTCTCATAATTCTTGTATGTTATTTAAGGTTAAGTACCGATAAAATGTATATATCACAACATTCGGTGCAATCATCACGTAAGACTCTTGGCATTAACGCATTTATTAATGAAGGTTCAAGAAACCCCAGATTCAGAAATTATAGCCAGATTTCTGGTAGAAAAAACTAAAAATGCAGCTTTCAGTGATCTGGTATTAAAGTATCAAAAACGAATATACTGGCATATCCGGAGAATGGTAATCAATCATGATGATGCTGATGATCTCATTCAGGAAGTATTTATAAAAGTCTGGAATAACCTGGGTAACTTTAGAGAAGATGCAAAACTCTATACCTGGTTATATCGGATCGCGACCAATGAATGCATTACTTTCCTGAATTGGAAAAAGAATAAAGGAGCATTATCAATTGATGATGATCAGGAATCATCCTATCTCATGGGAGCTCTTCAGAGCGGTTCTTATATCGATGGCAACAGCATTGAAATAAAACTACAGGAAGCCATTCTTACTTTACCAGACAAACAACGTCTTGTGTTTAATCTAAAATATTTTGATAATATGAAATATGAAGATATGTCACAGTCTCTCGGTACTAGCGTCGGGGCTTTAAAAGCCTCATATCATCTTGCCGTAAAAAAAATTGAAAAATATTTCAGTGAAAGAGATTTATAATTAAACTTTTGGAGGCTGAATGAGTCTAGTAGGTATGATTCCGATCCCCGATGATCATATCGAGCCCCTTAAAACACCTTACATAGATAAGGCAGGTAAAAAGTGCGTGTTTTCGGTACCAGAAAATTATTTCCTGACCCTTGAGCCAAGAATTTTGAAAGGTATAATAAAGGCAGAAAATGATCTTTCACTATTGGATTCAGAAAATTCAGAGAATTTCAGCTTTACTGAATCGATAGAACGAGATCAGAAAGATGGTGGCACTGCTTATTTCGAAAGTCTCAACCGTCGTATCACTGATAAAATAGAAGCGGCTAGAATCAATGGATCCGGCTCAATTTTAGATTTACCCCGAACCAATCCGTTTACTGTTCCAAAAGGGTATTTTGAAAATCTTCCATTGGTTATAAACCGACTGACCTACCAGCGTAAAAAACTGATGATACCTGTTTTCAGGCTTATATCAACAGGTTCAGGAAGAATTTTCAATCTTTCAAGAATTGCCGCCGCTGCTTCAATTGCCCTCCTGGCTATATTCACAGGGCTTCATTATCAGTCGATTATTAAATCAACAAATGAATACGCCAGATCTGCAACTGAAGAGCGCTTTAACTACCGTTATGATATTGACGAGAGTCTGGTAGAAGACGAACTGATAGATCATTCAGGAACAGAAAGTGAGTTAGGAGACCCAATTATTCAAAATAAAGATGCCAGTGGAGTAGAAAAATACCTGCTTGACCACTTGGATATTAAAACACTAATAGAAGAAATCTAACTACTAGTTAACCTTTGTTAACACTATACCGGCTTTCATAAAGGTTGAGTGAATTTTGAATGAAGTTTAAGTACATCACGGATTATGCCATTAAATATCAAATGAAAACCATTTTTATAATATTCATATTCAACTTTCTTCTTTTTCTCACATTGCAGGCAAGAGCGCAAAAGGTAGGTCAGGGTCAGGGTAAGCCAATGGTCACCAGGCAGGAAGCAGATTCATTGAGAATAGATATTATGAGCAGGGAAATGCACTTAAGCCCTGAAGAAAGTAAAAAGTTCTGGCCATACTTTGACCAATATACGCAGGAACTACAGACACTTGACCAAACCTACTTTCATAAAGTAGGCATTTTTAAAAATACTATTGATAAGCTGAATGATGCAGCTTTGACTCAGTTCGTGAGCGATGACTTTAACTTTCAACAACAGAAACTTGATTTAAAGAAAAGGTATAATTCGATTTTTAAATCTTTTCTGCCCATACGAAAACTTGCCCATTACTACATAGCCCAAGATCAATTTAGCAGGCAGCTAATCAGGTACAGAATTAAAAAAGGGCTTAATAAACCACTTTAAACAAAAAAACCCAACAGCTTGAATAAAATTCAAGAATGCCGGGGTTTCTATCTCAAAACTGGAAATTACATTTTCTTGCTGGTATCAAGCATTTTTGAGGCAGTATCGGAGCCTTTTTTATGCTTTTTGTTTTTTTTAGAAGTATCTTGAGAAGAAACATTTTTGCTAGTTTGTATGGTTTGCGCAAAAGCACCGATGGTAAAAACTGTTAGCACAGCCATTATGATTGCCTTTTTCATTTTTAAGGGGTTTGGTTAATTCTTACTAAAACGTGCAAGAACTATACCATTGAAAGTAAAAGTTCGTCAAGTACAGTTATTATAATCTTACATGCTGTTTTGATTTCTGTTTGCGTGATTGATAATGGCGGGCTGAGACGCATTGAATTACTATTGTGCAAAAACCAGTCTACAATGAGTCCACGTTCAATACAGATATCAATTATTCGTTTATTCTGTTCATAATCAGCAAATTGTACAGCCATTAAAAGTCCTGATCTACGCACTTCAAGAATCAATGGATGCACCAGAAGATTTGCAAATAACTGGGATTTTTCTTCTACAGAATCGGTCAGTTTTTCCCGAATTAACACATCAAGGGCAGCAAGACCGGCAGCACAACAAACAGGATGCCCTCCAAACGTAGTAATATGGCCAAGGATTGGATGATCTGAAAGTTCAGCCATAATTTTATTTGATGAGATAAATGCCCCGATTGGCATGCCTCCACCCAGACTTTTAGCCAGTAAGAGAATATCGGGAACAATTTTGAACTGTTGAAAAGCAAATAAGTGGCCTGTCCGGCCCAGCCCACATTGAATTTCATCAAGAATTAAAAGAACTCCATGATGATCACAAACCTTACGAAGTTGGTTCATGTAGGTAGCATCGGGAATTCTGATTCCAGCTTCACCCTGCACAGTCTCTAAAATTACACATGCCGTTTTATCTGAAATTCTTGAAAGTTGTTCGATCACATTTAAATTAATAAAATGTACATCTGGTAATAGGGGGCGATAAGCCGATTTAAATGTTTCATTGCCCATAATACTCAGGGCACCATGGGTACTGCCATGGTAAGAATCAGTAAAAGAAATTATTTCAGTACGGGCAGTATATCGTTTTGCTAATTTCAAAGCACCCTCAACTGCTTCAGAGCCTGAATTAACAAAATATACAGAACTTAAACTTTCTGGTAACAGGCTGCAAAGTTTTTCAGCCAAATTAACTTGCGGTGCAAGTACGTATTCCCCATATACCATGAGATGCATATATCGTTCAACCTGTTCATTTATTGCTCTTTTCACTTCTTCACGACCGTGACCAAGATTGCTGACTCCGATACCCGAAATGAGATCCATATATGATTTACCGCTTTTATCGTACAGGTAAACTCCCTTGGCATGATCAAATTCAAGAAGTAATGGCGTTGTGCTAGTCTGTGCATTATGGTGAAGAAACAGTTGACGTAGCGAGATATGGGTATTCATTGAGAAATGAGATTAAGGCCTGACGCAGGAATCAAAAAGTTTAGAAAGATTTCAATAGCATTTTGTTAATGTCTGACAAATTTCTAGAGCATTTTGTTTCTGCGAAGTAAAAATGCATTCAATACGTTGTAGAAACCATCACTAATATTTATGCTGTTAAAATCACAGTGATTTTGTCCACATTTAAGAATTAGTTCATCTTTGAACGCTTGCATTCGTAGCTGGTATTCAGCTTTAACAGTATTTGGGTTAATTTTATATTCGGTACCTGTTTCAAGATCTGTAAAAAGCCAGGGTCGGTTTTCAAAGTTAAAGTCGAGTTCTTTTTCACGATCAAGCACCTGAAATATAATTACTTCGTGTTTATTAAAACGTAAATGGCGGATAGCAGCAAGTAGATCAGACTGGTAGTGCATACTTTCAAATAAGTCGCTGAAAATAATAACCATTGAACGTTGATGAAGGCTATCAGATAAGAAGTGCAATGTTTTGGCTAAAGAAGTTTTTTTTGTCCTTGGGGCAGACAAAAGCAGTTTTTCAAGCTCCTGGAATACTATTTTTTGGTGTGCAAGGGTTGATCTGCAGGAAGAATTAAACTGAATTTCTTCGTCGAAAGTGCTTAACCCAAAAGCGTCTTTTTGCTTTTTTAGCAAATAAATCAGTGCCGCAGCAGCATATACTGAAAAGCTGATTTTATTGAGTTTCCTTTCGGGAAAATACATTGATGATGACGTATCAACTACAAGCTGACACCGAAGATTTGTTTCTTCTTCGAAACGTTTGATGAATAGTTTTTCAGTTCTGGCAAAAAGTTTCCAGTCGATTGATTTGACCGACTCTCCAGTATTGTATAACCTGTGTTCAGCAAACTCAACTGAAAATCCATGAAATGGGCTTTTGTGCAAACCTGTAATAAAACCTTCAACTACAGATCTTGACATGAGGTCAAGATTTAAGTTTAACAGCTGTTCTGTTTGTGATCTGGTTTCATTCATATTTAACTTTAAAGGGTCGGTTTTACCGACCCTCTTGCTATTTCACAGTGGTTATAAAACCAATTGAGCATCAAGCTTACCAGCAAGTACCGACTTTGGCACTGCACCAATCTGTTTGTCTACAATCTCACCGTTTTTAAAAAATAATAGAGCAGGGATATTTCGGATACCGAATTTCACCGAGATTTGCGGATTATGATCAACGTTTACCTTTCCTACAACAACTTTGCCTTCGTACTCTTTCGCCAGTTCTTCAACTGCTGGGCCAACCATGCGGCAGGGTCCGCACCATTCTGCCCAAAAATCTACTAAAACTGGTTTGGTTGATTTGAGCACGAGTTCGTCGAAATTTGCATCAGTTAATTCAAGAGCCATAATCTTTTTTTCTAATTAAAATCAATAAACAAACTAAGTACAATAATACACTTATTATTGTTTTATAAAAGACCTACCGCTGAAGACGGATAGGCATTCAAGGCCGAAAATAATTCATTTCCGGGGTCTACACGAAGACTTTTACTATAAAAGTCAAGTATGATATTTTTTTCTGGGTCGAGAACTTTAAATTTTACCTCACAATTCCCAGGATACTGTTTTAATATATTTTCGATACCTGTGATCCAGACTGTTGAAAGCAAATCAATATTTACATGTACAATTACAGCCTTGGCCATTTTTTCTCTAAGGCCCGAGAGCAACTGAATCTGCTCTATGGATGGTTCAACTTCTGCCCCTTTATAGCGAGATGTTGATTTACCCTTAACATGAAGCATCTGACCCACTTCTAAAAAATGTTTGAACCTAAGATAGTTTTCATTAAATAATGTAAACTCACGGCTACCTGTAAAATCTTCAAGGGTGAAGACACCAAAACTCTTGCCACTTTTAGCAATCCGATGCTGGCATGAACTTATTATTCCACCAATAATCCAGGATCTTGTTCTTCCATCATCAAGAGTAGCTAGCTGAGTATCACAAAAATTTTCCATTTCAAGCCTGTAAACATCAAGGGGATGCCCAGAAACATAAAATCCAATGACCTCCTTTTCAAATTTCAGTTTATCAGTGACACTCCAAAGATCTATCTGAGGCAAGGCTGGTTCAGCTATATCAGCCATAACTGTACCAGCAAATAGCGATTGCTGGCTGCTATTTTGACTTGCCTGGTAATCTGAGCCATATTTAATTAGTCGTTCTATGCCATTCGTTAGCTCTCCAGCATAACTTGAAAAATATTGCCCCCTGGTTATCCCATTAAACTGATCCATTGCCCCACTCTGAACCAACGTTTCAATAGTGCGTTTATTAACTGTTCGTAAATTATTACGGCGCATGAAATCATGAATCGTATCAAAATTACCTGCAGCATTTCTTTCTTCAATAATTGATTCAACTGCTTTTTCTCCAACACCTTTTATTGCCCCAAGTCCAAAACGAATCTCTCCTGCTGCATTTACAGAAAATCTGTATTCAGAATCATTTATATCGGGACCAAGAACAGGTAGTCCCATTCCTTTACATTCCTGCATGAAAAAAGTAACCTTGTCAATCTGATTCTGATTATTGGTTAATAAAGCAGCCATGTATTGAGCCGGATAATGGGCTTTCAGATAAGCAGTCTGGTAGGCAACCAGGGCATAACAGGTTGAATGCGATTTATTAAATGCGTATTGAGCAAAGGCTTCCCAATCGGTCCAGATTTTTTCGCAAGTAACAGCAGGATGACCATTTTTAGCGGTACCCTCCATAAACTTTGACTTCATTTTGTCAAGAATATCTTTTTGCTTCTTCCCCATCGCTTTTCTCAGCGTGTCTGCATCACCCTTGGTAAACTGCCCCAATTTTTGAGACAATAGCATTACCTGTTCCTGATAAACGGTAATCCCGTAGGTTTCTTCCAGAATTTCCTGCATTTCTGGCAGATCATAGATAACCGCCTGCCTGCCGTGTTTTCGCTCTATATAATCGGGTATATATGCAATGGGTCCGGGACGATACAAGGCATTCATCGCAATTAAATCTTCAAACTTATCAGGTTTTAAACGTATAAGGTTAGCCTGCATGCCTGCAGACTCAAATTGAAAAGTACCATTGGTTTCTCCCTTCTGAAATAATTCAAGCGTTTTGAGATCATCTAGTGGCAGGTCATCAAGCTCTAGTTCGATTTTAAACCGTTGCTTGATTAAGACAAGAGCATCCCGGATTATAGTTAAATTTTTCAGCCCCAAAAAATCCATCTTAATAACTCCTGAATCTTCAATGATACTACCCTCAAATTGAGTGATAAGCAGTTCAGATTCTTTAGAAGTTGCAACCGGGATAATCTCAGTTAAATCTTTAGGGGCAATAATAATTCCGGCGGCATGAATACCTGTATTTCTTACTGAGCCTTCTAGTTTAACAGCCTCTCTAAGCACCTGGGCTTTAAGATCTGAACCGGCAAGAAATTCACGTAATTTTTTTACCTGATCAAACTCATCCGGATTCAGTGCTTCCTTTTCTTTTAAACTTTTAGGTCCGTCAAGTGGGGCGAACATCACTCTGTTAAGTGAAGTACCTGGCCGGTCGGGAACCAGTTTTGCCAGTATATTTGCTTCAGACAGGGGAAGATCTAAAACTCTGGCTACGTCTTTTATACTGCTCTTAGCGGCCATGGTACCAAAAGTGACAATTTGCGCCACCTGATTACGTCCATATTTTTTAACCACATAATCGATAACCTTTGCCCGACCTTCATCATCAAAATCGGTATCTATATCGGGCATAGACTTACGATCAGGATTTAAGAATCGTTCAAAAAGCAATTTATATTTTAATGGATCGATATTGGTAATGCCGATACAATAAGCTACCGCAGATCCTGCAGCCGAACCCCTTCCTGGTCCGACGTATACGCCGAGTTCTCTGCCCGCCTTTATAAAGTCTGCTACAATTAGAAAATAACCGGCAAAACCCATTGATTTAATAGTAAAAAGCTCAAAGTCAAGCCGCTCTTGAACTTCTATAGTAAGTTCTGAATAGCGCTTACGTGCCCCCTCAAAACTCAGGTGACGCAGGTAGGCGTCCTGGTCTGTAAATTCAGCTGGAATGATAAAATTCGGAAGCATGATATCCTGCTTCAATCGTAATTGTTCTACCTTATCTACAATTTCATTGGTATTGTCAAGTGCCTGGGGAATATCGGCAAACAACTTACCCATCTGAGCCTGGGTTTTAAAAAAAAACTGGTTATTAGGAAATCCAAACCGATAACCTTTTCCACCTTCTTCCAGATTGGCAATTGGAGTGGCCTGCATATCACCCGTATTTACGCATAGCAGAATATCATGCGCATTCGAATCCTGTTCATCGATATAATGGGAATCATTTGAACAGATTGCTTTTACGTTATATTTGGCCGAAAACTTGATCAATACCTGATTGACCTTATCCTGATCAGTCATATTATGACGCTGAAGTTCAATATAATAATCTTCACCAAAAATATCGAGCCACCATCTAAAAGCTTTCTCTCCCGCCTCTTCCCCTTCATGCAGGATTAGTTGAGGCACTTCAGCACCAATACAGCAGGTAGTGGCAATCAGGCCTTTATGATACTGAAGAATAAGTTCCTTATCGATGCGGGGGTATTTACCATAAAGCCCGTCAATATAGCCCAGTGAGCATAATTTAACAAGATTTTTATATCCCTCGGCATTTTTTGCAAGCAAAAGCTGATGATAACGCTTATCGCGTTTTTCTTTAGTGAACTGTTTTTTATGCCGGTCTTGGACAACATAGAACTCGCAACCGACGATAGGTTTGATATTGTGTTTTGCTGCCTCAGCTACAAAGCTAAACACACCGAACATATTACCATGATCAGTAATGGCCACAGCTTTCATCTTATCATCAGCAGCCTTGGCAAGCAGTTTTTTTATATCTGCAGCACCATCAAGTAAAGAATACTGCGTATGAACGTGAAGATGAGAAAATTCAGGCATAGGGTTAATTTGGCTCAAATTTACAAAAACAGCAACTCATAATCCAATTTCATTACCTCCATAATATAGCAGACGCTGGTCATGTTTCTGGAACATTTATTGCTAAAGTTTCATTTTATCCCCCAAATTTCCTGAAATTTAAAAGGCCCGGGCCAGGTATAAATTAGGGTGAATCATGACATACTATCTTTTTAACTTTTAACCTTACGCAGATAGAAACGTTTTTAAAATACCTCAGAAAAACTATTAAGGTTGTTCTCTGGCTAGTCTCAGGAATTTTATTTTTGGCGGTACTACTCATAATTGCAGTACAGCTTAGTCCCGTACAAAATTTTTTAAAAGATAAAGCGGTTGTTTACCTGCACCATAAACTTAATACCCGTGTTTCAATAGGCCATATATCCATTATTTATCCAAAAGATATCAGTATTGAAGATATATATATTGCTGACCAAAAGGGTGATACTTTACTGGAAAGTAAAAAATTAGCTCTCAACCTGAATCTCCCAGCACTTCTACATTCTCAGATTATCATCAGATCAATAGATATTATGGATTTGAAAAGTCATATTAATAGAAAAAACCCGGGATCAGATTTCAATTTCTCTTTTATTACAAAAGCATTTTCATCAAAATCTACGGCTGCCAGTAAGCCCGATACAAGTAGCTTACGCATTTCACTAAGTGAAGTTGAGTTGGATAAAATCGGGTTTAATTATCAGGATACGGTTACAGGTTATCATGCGCGTTTAAATTTCTCAAGGCTACATGCACATATTGAAAAATTTGACCTTCAGCACATGACATTTAATTTAGGCGGATTACTATTGTCAGGGCTTGATTCTCATATCAGGCAGGAAACTCCAGATACCTCAGGCATTAAAAATCCGGGGGTCACCCAAACCAAAACCCAGTCTGCGGGTGTGAAAATCAAACTGAATTCGTTAGAACTTTTAAATGATACAGTAGGTTTCAATAGTCAGATATTGAAACTAACAACCTCGGCTAAAATAGGCCTGATGCAAATTAAAGACTTATCCCTTGATCTGAATAAGGAAAAACTTCAGGTCTCAGCGTTGGATTTAAGTAATACTGCCACACTACTCAAATTTCTAAAAGCACCCAAAAAGGGAGATACCAGCGTCAGGGCCATAACAAAGCTCACAAAGAAGGGAAAGCAAATCATCAGGGGTATTCAGAAGAATTTAGATTCTTCCAGCAAATCAGCTTTAAAACCAGATTCAAAAGCTAACAGATCGAAATTATCAACTGCTGATAGTAGCGGCTGGAAAGTTGATATAACAACTATCAGCCTTAAAAACAACCAGTTTAACTTCGATAATGAAAATAACAGACCTATTAATATTGGCATTGACTATTCTCATCTAAACCTGACCCAGTTAACGTTAAAAGCTAATAAGATTCATTATGAGCCAGCGTTCATAAAAGTAAATCTCGATGAACTTTCACTTAAAGATAAATCTGGATTTATTCTAAAGCATGCCAGAGGCAGTATATATTTTGACGATCACCGTACCAATGCTGACCAGGTAAAAATTGAAACAGCCAATAGCAGTATCAACACAAGTTTAAAGCTCAGATATAACTCACTTAAAAGTTTAAGCCAGAATATTGGCTCGTTGAAACTTGAAACCCAGATCAAACCTGGTTACATCGGGCTTAAAGACATTCTCTATTTTCAGCCGAACCTTAGAAAAACTGACCCATTCAAAAATGGAAACGTTCAAAAAATTTCGTTACGTGGATCTGTTGGTGGTTCAGTTAATGATCTGACCATAAAAGGCTTTGAAGCATCAACATTAGGTCAAACTCATCTACTCGTAAGTGGTACGTTAAGGGGTTTGCCTGATATAAAAAAACTACTGTTTGATGTTAATTTACAAGACTTTTCTACCAGTAAAACTGATTTATTAAAATTAGTTCCAAAAAATACTATTCCCCAGTCGGTGATTCTGCCAGAACATATTAAAGTGAGTTCTATGTTCAGGGGTTCTTTAAAAAACATAAATTTTCAGGCTGCATTACTAACGAGTCTGGGAAATATCAATGCCAGTGGCATGATGAAAATTAATTCTGTTGCCAGAGACACCTCTTATCAGGTAAACCTGCAGGCTAGAAACTTACAGGCTGGTAAGCTTGGGAGCATAAAAGAAATCGGGTTGATAAGTCTGTCGGCAAATGTACAGGGCAGGGGGCTTAGTTTGAATACAGCCAATACGACAATTAAGGGGCAGGTAGATCTTGCTCAATATAAGGGATATTCATATCAGCATCTAGTTTTGGATGCAAGCATCGCATCAAAACAAATTCAACTGAAGGCTTCAATGCCTGATCCAAATCTGAGTTTCAAACTAATTGGTAGAACAGACCTCAGCCAAAAGGTTCACTCTTTGCACTTGCAGCTTAAACTCGATAGTTCAAACTTTAAATCATTGCATTTTAGCAAGACTACCATCAGG
>Ga0209511_1000178_pt1 | contig 73166 bp, 66 predicted proteins | sample SSSSmetaG_FD_184141 | JGI IMG/M metagenome (GOLD analysis project Ga0209511, IMG submission 184141) | Glacier valley bacterial and archeal communities from Borup Fiord, Nunavut, Canada, to study Microbial Dark Matter (Phase II) - ​SSSS... | ecosystem: Environmental > Aquatic > Freshwater > Ice >... | reverse complement strand
GGTGATGGGGTGAGGAGGTGAACAGGTTTTAGCCGTGGTGCTCAAGCGGCTTTGCAGGTGGCGGGCGACGTCGCGGGCGCGCTGCAATGTGGCCGGGTGCAGGGCCAGGCCGGGCAGTGGCGGGCGGGCGGTGGCGAAGGCTTCGAGGCGCAGACGCAGGTCGGGCGGCAGCGGGCGCGGGTCGGCGGGGTCGGCCCAGCGCAGCAGGTCGCGCTCGGCTAGCAGGGCGGCCAGCGCGGCGGCGGCCGGCCCGTGGCCTAGCTCGGTGCCGCGCACTACGAGGTGCCCCAGGCGCGGCGGCAAGCCCAGCCGGACCAGCGCGCGGCCGTGAGCGGTGGGTTTTAGGACAGGAAGGGTTTTTAGGGTATGAGGGTGTGAGGGTAGGAGGGCAGGAGTTGCTTCTTGCGCTTCGGCAGCAGGCACCTCATGCCCTCCTACCCCCCTACCCTCATACCCTGTGAAACCCTCTTGCCCTATTATCGCGCCCAGCCGCACCAGCAGCTCGCGCGCCTGGGCCACGGCGGCCGGGGGCGGCGCGTCGAGCCAGCGCAGGCTGGCCGGGTCCGAAGCGCCCCATAGGGCCAGCTCCAGCACGAGGCCGCTCAGGTCGGCGGTCTGGATTTCGGGCGGGCGGTGGCCGGGCAGCTGCTCGTGCTCGGCGGCGGTCCAGAGGCGGTAGCAGGTGCCGGGCGCGAGGCGGCCGGCGCGGCCCCGGCGCTGGTCGGCGGCGGCGCGGGCCACGGGCACGGTTTCGAGGGTGGTGAAGCCGGTGCGCGGCCGGAAGCGCGGCACCCGCGCGAAGCCGCCGTCCACGACGACGCGCACGCCCTCGATGGTGAGGCTGGTTTCGGCGATGCTCGTGGCCAGAATGACCTTGCGGCGGCCAGCCGCGGCCGGGCGCAGAGCCGCGTTCTGGACTTCAATCGGCAGCTCGCCGTGCAGCAGGTGCAAGGCGGTGTGCGCGGGCAGGGTACCGGTCAACTTCCTTTCAACGCGCTGCAAATCAGCCACGCCCGGCAAAAACACGAGCACGTCGCCGCCGTGAGCGGCCAGCGCCGCGCGCACCTGGGCCGGCACCAGCTCGGCCAGCCGCTCCGACGGCCGGTTGGGCAGCGCGGCCGCCCGGCGCGGGTCGAGGTAGTGAGTTTCGACCGGGTACAAAAACCCCGCGCTCGACACCACCGGCGCGGGCAGCCACGTGCCCAGCCGCCCGGCTTCGAGCGTGGCCGACATGAGCAAAATCCGCAATTCGGGCCGCAACACGGCCTGCGCGTCCAGGGCCAGGGCCAGGCCGAGGTCGGCGTTCAGGCTGCGCTCGTGAAACTCATCGAACACCACGCAGGCGACGTCTTCCAGGGCCGGGTCATCTTGCAGCATCCGGGTTAGAATGCCCTCCGTGATGACTTCGACGCGGGTTTTGGCCGAGACCCGGCTGTCGAGCCGGACGCGGTAGCCCACGGTTTCGCCCACTTTTTCGTCCAGCAATTCGGCCAGGCGGGCGGCGGCGGCGCGGGCCGCGAGCTGGCGCGGCTCCAGCACGAGAATTTTACCGTCGCCCCGCCACGGGGCCATCAGCAGTGCCAGCGGCACGACGGTCGTTTTGCCCGCGCCCGGCGGGGCTTCGAGCACCGCCCGCGAGTTGGCTTCGAGCGCCGCCAGCAGCGCGGGCAGCGCTTCGACGACGGGTAAATCGGGCAGGTTGAGGAGTGAAGGCAAGCGGAAAGGAGCGGACATTGGCCCGAAATTACACCCGCCGCAGCTGCCACAAATCCACGCTCAGCGGGCCGCCCGCGTGCAGCACCGGTGCGCCCACCGGCACGGGCAGCCCATGCTGCTCAATCAAATCTGACTGAAAATTCAGTAGTTCGATTTCCCGCAACGGCCAGGGCGCGTGCGCGATGCGGCCCCGATAGAGCCGCTCGCCCTGGCCGGGGGCCGCCCCGCCCGCCGCCGCGTAGAGGCAGTAGCGCTCGGTGAGGAAAAACGTCAGCGACCCCGGCTCAACCGGGGGCAGGGCCGCGCCCAGCTGCCAGGTGGCGGTGAAGTGGGCATCGGGCGCGCCGTTGTGCACGCGGTGGCCCACGTAGCGGAGCTGGTCGGGCGCGGGGCGTTCCAGGCTGAGGCGGGCGCGGAAATAGGGCAAGTGAAAGAACGTGCGCGCCGCCCACACGGCCAGCGCGTTGGTGGCATCGAGCGAGAAAAACCACACGCCGGGCACGCCGTCCAGGTGCACGTAGGTGCGCACGTTCAGCTCCAAAAACTCGCGCACGCCCGGCACCGGCGGTGTCACGCGCGAGCGCACGTCCCACATCCGAAACGGCACTATCGCCAGCCACGCCTGGCCGTCGTGCGTGTCCACGCGCAGGCGCGGCGGCAGGTAGGGCTGAATGACCTCGGCCGGCACCGGCCAGTGCATAAAGAGCAAATCGCCCCACTGCTGGTGCATGAGCGGCGAGCCGCTGGGCCGCTCGCGCAGGGCCAGGCGGTCGGCCAGAGTGGGAGGATTAAGGATTGGGGACACCGGATTAAGAACTTTGGATTGGAACAAGGGACACGGGATAAACGGAATTGACGAGCGTTTGTCTCTAATCCCCAATCCGGTGCCCTGTTTCCCTAATCTCCAATCCAACTCAATACCGCGGAAAATCAGCGTCCACTTCCCGGCTCCAGGCATGGAGGCCGCCGCGTAGGTTCAGCAGGTTTTGGTGGCCGAGGAGCTGGCGCAAGTAGCTCAGGGCCTGGGCCGAGCGTACGCCGTGGTGGCAGATGAGCACGACCGGCCCCGTAGCGCGGATTTCGGCGGCGCGGCGCGGCAGCTCGTCCAACGGAATGAGCCGGCTACCCGGCAAGTGACAGTAATCGAACTCGAAGTCCTCGCGCACGTCCACCAGCTGCACGTCGTCGCCGGCCGCGAGGCGGGCGCGCAAGTCGGCGGGGCTGATGAGGTCTGAGGTGGGCGTGGGCGACATGGGGCGAGCAGGAGATTGGCAAAAATACCCCGCCCGGCGGCTACCTTGCGCCGCCCTCAATTTCGCTTCTGGCCCCGCTCCTGGCCTCATTCATGCTGCTTTCCGACCTTACTAACCTGCCCGCCCGGGTGCTGACCGAGCTGCGCGCCACCACTCCGCTGGAGCTGGCCGCCGCCCTCACCGGCGCGGCCGGCGTGTGGCTGGCGGCCCGCAACCGGATTGCCAATTTCCCGGTCGGCATCGTGTGCTGCGCGCTCTACATCGCCGTGTTCATTCGGGCACGGCTTTATTCCGATGCCGGTTTGCAAGTCGCCTTTATTGCCCTGAATGCCTACGGCTGGGCCGAGTGGCGACGGCGCGGCGCGGCCGTCGGGACGGAGACCGCACCGACCGTGCCCATCAGCCGCACCGGCCCCGGCCTGGCGCTGGGCCTGGCCGGGGCCGGGTTGCTCTACGCCGGGGGCGGGGGCTACTATTTTGCCCAGCACACCGATGCCGCCCTACCTTACTACGACAGCGCCACCACCGCCGTGAGCCTGGTGGCCCAGTACCTGCTCTCGCGCCGCAAGCTCGAAAACTGGCTCCTCTGGATAGCCGTCGACGTAGTCTACGTGGGCATGTACTGGCACCGCGGCCTGGCCCTGACGAGCCTGCTCTACGCCGTGTTTCTGGGCCTGGCCGCGTACGGGTTCTGGCAGTGGCGGCGGGAGATGGTGAGGTGGTGAACTGGTGAGGTGGTGAGTTTTTCTCGCCGCTTTTCCCTGCTGTAGCCTAAAGAAAAAACTCGCCACCTCACCAGTTCACCACCTCACCATATGCGCATCTCGCTCACCGGCCCCGAATCGAGCGGCAAATCGTCGCTGGCCGCCGCGCTGGCGGCGCACTTCGGCGCGCCCTGGGTGCCGGAGTTCGCCCGCCACTACCTCGAAACGAACGGCCCCACCTACACGCTGGCCGACCTGGAACTCATCGCGCGTGGTCAGCTCGCCGCCGAGGACACGGCCGCCACCAAAACGCCGGGCCTGCTGTTTTGCGACACCGACTTGCTGGTCGTAAAAATCTGGGCGGAGCATGCCTTTGGCACCTGCCCGGCCTGGATTCTGGCCGAGCTGAACCGCTCGCGCTACGCGCTGACCCTGCTGCTGGCCCCCGACCTGCCCTGGACTCCCGACCCCTTGCGCGAACACCCCGACCCGGCCGACCGCTGGCGATTTTATGAGCTGTATCGGCAGGAGCTGCGGGCGCGCGGCTGGCCGTTTATAGAGCTTGGTGGGCTGCCTGTAGAACGGCTGCGGACGGCGGTAGCGGCAGTACGTAGGGTAAGCTTTAGCTTGCCACTTTAACGCCCGACTGAGCAATGCCGGGCCCTGCGGTGCCAGTTGAAGCCTACCCTACATCCCATGCCCACCCTCGAAAACGCCCGCTGCCGCGTTCAGGTCAGCCCCCGCGGCGCGGAGCTGACCAGCTTTCAACTCGATGGCCTCGAATACCTCTGGCAAGCCGACCCCGCGCACTGGGGCCGCCACGCGCCGCTGCTGTTCCCGATAGTGGGCCGGCTGCCCGATGACACCTATCTGCATCAGGGTCAAAGCTATAAGCTGCCGCAGCACGGCTTCGCCCGCGACCAGGAGTTTCAACTCATCCACGCGGACGCGCGCCGGCTGGAGTTTCTGCTCCTGGCCAGCGAGGCCACGCGGGCGGTGTTTCCGTTCGAGTTCGATTTGCGGGTCGGCTACGAGCTGCGCGGTACGGAGCTGACGGTGCGTTGGCGGGTGCGCAACCCCGCCGCGTCGGGCCGCGAGCTGCTGTTCAGCATCGGCGCGCACCCCGCCTTTCGCTGCCCGCTCGAAGCCGACGAGCAGTTTGAGGAGTATTATTTCGAGTTCGACCATCCCGTACAGTTGCGCCGCCACCTGTTGCGTGGCGGCCGGCGCACGGGCGAAACCCAACCCGTGCCGCTCGAAAACAACGGCACTGAGCTGCCGTTTTCGGCCGCGCTCTTCGCCGACGATGCGCTCGTTTTCAGCCACTACGACTTCACCTGCCTCACGCTGCGCGCCCGCCGCTCGGCCCGCGCCGTGCGCCTGCGCTTCGATGGCTTCCCCTACCTCGGCCTCTGGACCAAGAGCGCCGCGGCGGGCTTCGTCTGCGTCGAACCCTGGCACGGGGTGGCGAGCGCCGTGGGGCCGCCCCAGGAGCTGGCCGACAAGGAAGGCATTTTGGCCCTCGCGCCGGGGGCGGAGTTCGTGGCCAGCTATTCTTTGGCTATCAGCTGATGGCTTGAGGCCGCTGGCTTTTGGCTGCGCCGGGACGGGGCTGGTTCCCGGTCGTCCTGGTGTGCTTTGTGCGGAAAGCCAACAGCCTACGAAACCGGTACGCGCGGGCGGTTGTAGTCCGGCTCCCAGTCGTTGATAGGGCGCGAGATGCCAGGCGGCAGGTCGAGGTCGGGCAGGCCGGGGTCGTGCGGCTCGCCGCCGCCGTCGTCGCCGCTACCGGGCGGCGGCGGCGGTGGGGGCAGCGCCCGGCGCTTGGGCATCACCAAAAAAAACGTGAACAAAGCCAGCACGAACAAGGCATACAGGAGCTGTTGCATAACGAAACAAGGCAAAAACGACTAGACCAAACCGGCTCCGCGCCGGGCGCGAGCATTCGGCTAAGATAACAGCCGGTTTCGGAATTTGATGTGAACGACGCGGGCGAATGGCTTTCGGTGGCCGCCCGCGCGCATTAGTTGGCATGGCCCGACCACGCTGGCTGCCGCGCCGGCCGCAGCAGACGGATGGCCGCGGTTGGCGCGCTCGTCCGCATACGCTACCTTTGCCCGCATGTTTAGGGGTGCTGACCGGGATTCTTCCCGGCCGGCTGAGATTAAACCCATTGAACCTGAACCGGGTAATGCCGGCGCAGGGAACAAACAATCCGCGAGCGTTTCCGCCCTCTCCCCGACCCCTGGGGCCTGGGCGCGTTCCACTTTTGGCGAGATGGTGAACTGGTGAGATGGTGAGTTTTTTCTCACCCATCTGCCTACTCACCACCTCACCAGTTCACCATCTCACCACTTGACAACTACCCACTTGCTGGGGGCGGCGCTGCTGCTCCTGGCCGGGCCAGCCGAAACCCGGGCGCAAACCGCGCCCGCCGCCCGCCCCGACACCACGAACCGGATGCGCCGCATCCTCACGGCCGAGGCCGTCGTGACGGCCACCCGCGCCACCGACAAAACCGGCACCACCTACCAAAACCTGCGCCGCGAGCAAATCCAGGTCCGCAACTTCGGCCAGGACCTGCCTTACCTGCTCGACCAGACCCCGAGCGTGGTCACGACTTCGGACGCGGGCACGGGCATCGGCTACACCGGCTTGCGGATTCGGGGCACCGACGGCACCCGCATCAACGTCACGCTCAACGGGGTGCCCGTGAACGAGGCCGAGAGCCACAGCGTTTATTTCGTGGATTTGCCCGATTTGGCTTCCTCGCTGCAAAGCGTCCAGGTTCAGCGCGGGGCCGGGCCGAGCACGAATGGCGCGTCGTCGTTCGGGGCGAGTTTGAGCCTGGAAACGATGGGCCTGCGGCCGAAAGCCTACGCCGAGGTCAATAATTCGGCCGGCTCGTTCGGCACCTGGAAAACGACCGTCGCGGCCGGCACCGGGCTGCTGGGCGGCCACTTCGCGCTCGACGTGCGCGCCTCGCGCCTGCAAAGCGAGGGCTACGTGGACCGGGCTTTCTCGCGCCTGCGCTCGCTCTACCTGACGGGCACGTACTCGGACGAAAAAATGCTGTTGCGGGCGCTCGTGCTGACTGGCTACGAAAGCACCTACCAGGCGTACTACGGCCTGGCCGACTCGCTGCTGACCAAAAATCGCCGCTATAATGAGGCCGGCACCGACGGTGGCCAGCACTTGCCGGCGTATAAGAATCAGACCGACAACTACCAGCAGGATTACTACCAGTTCCTGATTTCGCGTCAACTCCGGCCCGACCTCAACCTGAGCGTTACGCCCTTTTGGACGCGCGGCGGCGGCTACTACGAGGAGTACAAGGCTAACCAGGCGATGGCTGACTACGGCATCGGCGGCCCCGTATTCCAGCCCCGGCCGGGCGGCGGCTTCGACACGCTCCGCACGACGGACGTGGTGCGTCGCCGCTGGCTGAAAACCGACCTCTACGGCGCGACTTACGCCCTGCAAAAAACCTTCACTCACTCACTCATTCGCTCCTTCACCGTGGGCGGGGCCGTGGTTAATTACCGGGGCCAGCACTACGACGAGCTGACCTGGGCCGCGCGCGGCACGGGCATTCCCGAAACCGGGACGCCCTACGCCCAGGAGCCGAACGCGCGCAAGCTCGATTTTAACACCTACGCCCGCGCCACGCTGGCCCTGACCGAGCGCCTGGGTGGCTTCGTGGATGGGCAGTTTCGGTACGTGAACTACCAGCTCTTCGCGCCCGACGCGGCGGCTCCCGGCGGCCGGAGCCAGCAGACGCTGCGCTTCAATTTCTTCAACCCCAAAGCCGGCCTCACTTATGAATTGGGTGAGGGCCTGAGCGCCTACGCCTCCTACGCCCTGGCCCAGCGCGAGCCGACCCGCACCGACTACACCAACACGCCCGCCGAGCGCCAGCCCACGGCCGAGCGCCTGCATAATTTCGAGCTGGGCGTGCGCCGCACCACTGGCCCGCGGCAGTGGTCGGTGAACTACTACCTGATGCGCTACCGCGACCAGCTCGTGCTTTCGGGCCGCCTCGACGACGTGGGTAACCCGCTGCACACCAACGTGCGCGACTCATACCGCACCGGCCTGGAGCTGCAAGCCAACCTGGCCCTGACCAAGCGCCTAAGCTTCGCCCCCACCGCCACGCTCAGCCGCAACGTCATCCAGAACTACACCGACTTTCTGTTCGATTACGACCAGAACGCCGAACGCGGCACCGCTTACCAGCGGACCACCAGCGCGTTCTCGCCCAGCCTGACGGCCGCCTACACCGTCGAGTACGAGCTGCGGCCCGGCCTGCGCCTGGCCACGCTGGCCCGCTACGTGAGCCGCCAATACCTCGACAACACGGCCACCGACAGCCGGAGCATCCCGGCCTACTACGTGCAAGACCTGCGCCTGCGCTACCTCTGGCAGCCCCAGCGATTACAGCTTCTAGGCTTGCGCGAGGTGGAGTTGGCCGGGGTGCTCAACAACGTGTTCGGGGCCGAATACGTGAACAACGGCTACACCTACGGCTTCGTCAGCGGCGGGCAGGCGCGGTATTTTACCTATTTCTACCCCCAGGCGCGGGCCAATTTTCTGGCCTCGGTCAATGTGCGCTGGTAGGGGCTGGAGACGTATATTTGGGCCAGCCTCACTTGATTTTACTTTATGGAAACCGTCATTGAAGTCGAGCGCGTGGAGCGCGAAATGACCCCCTATGAACTAGAGCGCGGAAAACCTGTGCCTGATGCCAAACACGCCGCCGTGCAAATGACGCTCGGAGCTGAGCTGGTCGTGCGCTATCGCCAGCAGTACCGCGTTTACTCGGAGTTATCGCTCGATACCCAACCCAAAGGCACTACCCCCGACTTGGCAATTTATCCAATGGTCGCCGTTGATTTTCAGGCACCAGTCCCGGCACGGCGGGCCGACCCACCCTTGTGCTGCATCGAAATTCAGTCGGCCTCACAGGGCACGGAGGAAATGATTGAGAAAGTCAAAACTTACTTTGCTTTCGGCGTAAAATCATGCTGGCTGGTGCAGCCCTTGTTGCAGGGAATATTTGTGTTTGACCAACCTCACCACTATGAGTTTTACCACGGCGACGACACCCTGCGCGATGAAATTCTGGGGATAGAACTGCCGGTAGCCGCCGCTTTCGCCTGAGCCGCCAGAAACCCCGCGCCCCACCCTGGGGTTATCTTCGCGTTCTGAAAATCAGCCCCTATCCCACCACCGCCCACCACTTCCTATGTCTTCCATCGCCGACGTTCTCGCCCCCGAAGTTCACGCGCACTCCGCCCAAAAAGGCAGCACCAACGCCAACGGCTTCACCGACTACTTCGACCTCGACGGGCTGCTCACCGAAGAGCACCTGCTCGTGCGCCAAAGCATCCGCGATTTCGTGAAGCGCGAAATCTCGCCCAGCATCGAGAAGTGGGCGCAGCAGGCGCATTTCCCGAGCGAAATCGTGCGCAAGTTTGGCGAGGCCGGCGCTTTCGGCCCGACCATCCCGCAGGAGTACGGCGGCGGCGGGCTGGACTATATTTCCTACGGCCTGATTATGCAGGAAATCGAGCGCGGCGACTCCGGGATGCGCTCCACAGCTTCGGTGCAAGGCTCGCTGGTCATGTTCCCCATCTACGCCTACGGCTCGGAGGCCCAGCGGCAGAAATTCCTGCCCCGGCTGGCCAGCGGCGAGTGGCTCGGCTGCTTCGGCCTGACGGAACCCGACCACGGCTCGAACCCCGGCGGCATGACGACCAACATCAAGGACATGGGCGACTACTACCTGCTCAACGGAGCCAAGCTCTGGATTAGCAACTCGCCCGAGTGCCAGGTGGCCGTCGTGTGGGCCAAAAACGAGCAGGGCCGCATCAAGGGCGTGCTCGTCGAGCGCGGCATGGAAGGCTTCACGACCCCCGAAATCCACAACAAGTGGAGCCTGCGGGCCAGCATCACCGGCGAGCTGGTGTTCGACAACGTGAAGATTCCGAAAGAGAACATCCTGCCCAACATCGACGGGCTGAAAGGACCATTGAGCTGCCTCGACTCGGCCCGCTTCGGCATCGCCTGGGGTGCCATCGGCGCGGCCATCGACTGCTACGAGTCGGCCCTGAAATACTCGTTGCAGCGCGAGCAGTTCGGCAAGCCCATCGCCAGCTTCCAGCTCCAGCAAAAGAAGCTGGCCGAGATGATTACCGAAATCACCAAAGCCCAGCTCCTGGCCTGGCGCCTGGGCGTATTGAAAAACGAGGGCAAAGCGACGAGCGCCCAAATCTCGATGGCCAAGCGCAACTCGGTCGAAATGGCGCTGCACGTGGCCCGCGAAGCCCGCCAGATTCACGGTGGCATGGGTATCACCGGCGACTACCCCATCATGCGCCACATGATGAACCTGGAGTCAGTCGTTACCTACGAGGGCACGCACGACATTCATTTGCTAATAACGGGGGCCGATATTACGGGCATTCAGGCGTTTAAGTAGCCATGTGGCGCGAGCTTCAGCTCGCGGTGAAACTCAACAACGGCCGCCCCCAGCGAAGAGGCGGCCGTTTTTACATCAGCGTCATGGGCCTGGATTCGGTAGAGCTGATTGTTCGCATCGAAAAATTCTTCGCGCTCGAAATACCCGACCCCGTAGCGGAGCGCCTCCGCACGGTGGGCGACGTAACGACGTGGCTCGGCGAGCAGCTTGGCACCAGCGGGCAGCGGGCCTCGGCCACCCGTGACACGGTAGCAGCTGCCGTGCGAACATTGCTGACCAACGAGCATCCTGACCAAGCTCCGCAACTAGATGCGTCGCTGATTATCTGGCTCAACACACTCGAGGCGGAAGTACGCCTGGCCAGTCAGCTCTTCGCCACTACTGGCCTCGAATGGCCCAACGACGCGCACCGTCCCCGCAAAAATTGGCTTGGTCGTCTGGTAGCGACTGACTATCAATCATTCTACCAAACTGCAACCATCGGTGAGTTGGTAAATTGGCTGGTCGCCCGCAATTATGAGCGGCTGTTGCAGCAGCCGTTGCGCAGTCAGTACGAGGTGGAGCAAGCAGTGATTGGTCTGAGTTGGGAGCAAACGGGCGTGGAAATCCCGGAAATACAACTCGCCAGCAACTACGTGAACGACTTGGGCGTGGATTAAACCTTATCTGCTGAGGCCGGCCGGATAATATGCACGCCGCCTATCAGGTCGGACTGAGCTAGCAGAACTAGCACTTGCGGCATCAAGGGCAAGTGTATATCATACCGCTTTGGGTGCGCTTGCAAGACCACAACAGCCAATGAGTGATTGCGCCAATTTTGCTGGTACTCCATGTTCTGGTCGCCGGTAATGAGCACTTCAAAACCCGCTTCCTGCAACAGCGCCAGCAACTCCTCGTTCTTCTTGCCCAGCTAGCCCATGTGGCGAACCGTGCTCACCTCCCGGCCCGAAACGAAAACGGAGCTTGACATCGAGGTCCTCGTCAAGCAGCACTTTCATGGGCTTCTTTCTGAGCTTTCAGGAGCACGTCAAAGTCAATCTGTGCCGGCTCAACGTGCAGGTAGTCAAGAATGAGCATTTTGGCCGCCAGGTATAACACGCCTTCCGCCTGTTGCTGACTGACGCTGGGAAAGCCTTCCAGAAACTCGGCCAGGGGATAACCGCCCGCCAGGTAATCGAACAGCGTCTGAATCGAGACGCAGGTGCCCGTAAACGTGGGCGTACCGCCCGTAATCTCCGGGTCGATGGTAATCAGGTCGGTGCGGAGCATGGATTTCAAGGGTTGATTTCGTGAACGCCGCCGGGTAGGTTGGGCTGGGCCAGCAGAGACAACGCTTGGGGCATTAGCTTCGGATAATTGGCGTATTGGTCGCTGGCCGCGTTGAGCACGATAACCGGGAGCGGATAAGCAGTCCGGTTTTGCTGGTAAGGCATGCTCTTATCACCCGTGATGATGGCTTGCAGGCCGTAGTCGACCATCAGCCTGAGCAGTTCGCCGTTTTTCTTGCCGCGCCAGGCCATTTCCTGCACCGTAACGACCTCGTGCGGCGCGAAGCGGTAACGTAGCTTGCGCGGCATGTTCTCGTCAAACAGCAGCTTCACGGCCCTTCATCAACGCATCAAAATCAATCTGCGCCGGCTCTACCAGCAGATGCGCCGGCAACAACAACGCCATAGCCACGTCGAGCACCCTTTGAGCCTGCTCTTTTTCCACCGATGGGTAATCATCCAAAAACTCGTCCAATGGATGCCCATGGCGCAAGTAGCTGAATAAGCGACTGATGGGTACCCGCGTACCGGCGAAGGTGGGGGTGCCGCCCGTAATTTCCGGGTCTATGCTAATAAGTTCGGTGCGTACCATACCCCCAAGTTACGGGAAAATCGACTCTGCTGCCTGCCCGAGTGCCCGCCGCCCCGCCCGGCGCGGCGGCGACTGGCGACCGCGCGACGCCCCTCTACGCCGACTCGTCGTCGCCGGCCAGCCGGGCAGCCAGCGCCCGGTTGGCGGCCAGCGGCGGCGCGTCGGGGCCAAAGTGGGCTTCGAGCGGGCCGATAACGGTCTGTGCCAGCAGCGTCTGAAACTCGCTTACCTGGAGCGGGCGCGGCTCGGGCGACGGCAGGCTGATGCCGGGCGGCAGCAGCGACGCGACGAGGTCCGGCGCGGGGTCGTCGGCCGGAGGCTCCGTAGCGCCCCGCGCCTCGGTGCCGTCCGGGAAGAGCCGGTAAGTTTGTTGCAGCTCGTCCCAGACGGGCGAGCCGGCGAGGGCGATGCTCAGCTGGGCGGCCAGGTGCAGGTCGGCGGCCGTAGTCAGGCTCAGGCGCATGTGCAGCAACTGGCTGGTGTCGGCGGGTTCGAGGGCCTGCAACACCTGGGTGAGCGTGGCCAGGCCGGCCTGCTCGGTCTCGGCGCGGAGCCGCCCGGCCCAGGCCGAAGCGCCCTGAAAAACGGTGAACAGCACGTACGTCAACCCCAGGCGCAAGAGGGTGTGGGGCGCGAAATCCAGTTCGAAATCCAGGGCCAGCGGGTCGGCGGGCGGGGGCGGCGGGCCGGGCCAGGAGTGGTCGTCGGGGGCGATGAGCTGCAAAAACACGCCCGGCTCGTCGGCGGCGCGGCGCAGTAGGCCGGCTACTTGCAGGTCAAGCAGGTGCAGGTCGGCGAGGTGGGCCGCGAAATCTTCGCTCTGCCCGGCCAGCAGCTCGCCCAGGTTGCGCTGCCAATGGGCCAGCAGCTGCCCGTAGTCGGCCCGCAAGCGCTCGACCTCGGCCGGCGGCGGGGGCGGCCTCCAGCGTGTAGGTGCCAAGTGGTCCGTCGAGCAGGTGCTGCGCCACGACGATGTAGCTGAACAGCGCCGGCCCGCGCAACACCAGCTCGCGCAAATAGGCGCGCTTGTCGGCCAGGTCAATCAGGCGCCGGGCCTGGGCCTTGCCGAGGCCCGTCAGCTCGGTCAGCTCCCGCAGCAGCCCGCTGGGGGGCAGCAGCCAGAGCTGCCGGTGCAGCAGCCGCGCCAGGCGCGTCATCGGCCGCAGCACGTCCCAGAAATCAGCGGGCAAGGCAGCGACGAGCCGGTTGAGCTGCTCGTGGAGGGCGGCGGCCAGCTCGGGCTGGTCGGGGAAGTCGGGGTCGGAGTTTGGGGGAAGCGCGTCGGCCATGTCGTAAAGTAACGCCTGGGCGGCGGTTGGCCGGGCCGCGACAGACGCTCGCGCCGGTCGTTGCTGGTTGTTGCCGGCTGGCCCCAGCCGCGGCTGCGACTGTTTTCGGGGTCGGTGTGGGTGGAGCGCGGGCGGGCGGCTTCGCGCCACCCGCCCGCGCCGCCCGTGCTCGACCGTACCCAGACCCCGAAGCCGCTCCCCACTGCTGCTGGCCATCCAACTCGCTTCAAACGCCTTACTTTTAGCCCGAAATCACGCGGCTCAGTTCGGCCGCGCGCCATTTCTCACGCCTTTTTGTTGCTTCTTTATGGCTAATTCCTCGCCCCTCGTACTGCTCGAATGCCTCGTGGCCGGCACCTCGCACCGCCCCGAGCTGCCCGCTCACGAAAAATCACTCGCCGTGGGCCAGTCCTTGCGCCTCGTGCGCGAAGCCGACAGCAAATACGACGACTGGGCCGTGCAGGTGCATTCCGGCCCGGCCGACGACCCGGCCAGCGTCTGGCTCGGCTACCTGCCCGAAACCCGCAACGAAACCGTGGCCCGCCTGCTCGATGCCGGCTACCCGCTCTCGGCCCGCCTCGCCCACAAAGCCTGGGAAAACCCCGACTGGCTGCACCTGGAGATTGAGGTGCTGCTGCCGCGCTAACCGGCGCGGTGTGAGGTGTGGGCTGCCGGCGAAAAGCCGGCAGCCCACAACAATCGCGGGCAGAACTTACTAGTATTCCTGGGAGCTTTTAGCTAATAAACTTGGTTAACTAACCGCCCGCTTTCCGGCAGATAATCAATTTAAAACAATCCATTATGCGCGAAGCCTTTCTCACCGGCAGCCCCGAGCAGTTCGATGCTACCGACAAAGACATCGACAAGGCCCTGCGGCCGCTATCGTTCGATGACTTCACGGGCCAGGATAAGATTCTGGAAAACCTGAAAGTTTTCGTGGCCGCCGCCAAGCAGCGCGGCGATGCCCTCGACCACGTGCTGCTGCACGGCCCGCCCGGCCTGGGCAAAACGACGCTCTCGCACATCATCGCCAACGAGCTGGGCGCGGGCATCAAGATGACTTCCGGCCCGGTGCTCGACAAGCCCTCCGACCTGGCCGGCCTGCTCACCAACCTCGAAGCGCACGACGTGCTCTTCATCGACGAGATTCACCGGCTGAATCCCATCGTGGAGGAGTACCTCTATTCGGCGATGGAGGACTACCGCATCGACATCATGCTCGACTCGGGTCCGAATGCCCGCTCGGTGCAGATTTCGCTCTCGCCTTTTACCCTCATCGGGGCTACCACGCGCTCGGGCTTGCTCACGGCCCCGCTGCGCTCGCGCTTCGGCATCGCCGCCCGCCTCGAATACTACGACTCGAAGCTGCTCACCACCATCGTGTTGCGCTCGGCCGAAATCCTCGGTACGCCCATTCACGAGGATGCTGCTTTTGAGATTGCCCGCCGGAGCCGGGGCACACCGCGCATCGCCAACAACCTGCTGCGCCGTACCCGCGACTTCGCCCAAATCAAAGGCACCGGCACCATCACGGTCGATATCGCCCAGTTCGCCCTCAACGCCCTCGACGTGGATGCGCGCGGCCTCGACGATATGGACAAGCGCATCCTGACGACCATCATCGACAAGTTCAAGGGCGGCCCGGTCGGCATCACGACTATCGCCACCGCCTGCGGCGAGGAAGGCGAAACCATCGAGGAAGTCTATGAGCCGTTCCTGATTCAGGAAGGCTACATCAAGCGCACCTCGCGCGGCCGCGAAGCCACGGAGGCCGCTTATCAGCACCTGGGTCGGATTCTGCCCCAGCACATGCGCGGCAATTCGAGCGACTTGTTCGCCGAGATTACGTCGTAGCGTTAGCCGAAGATCAGCGAAGCTAAGCCCTGGCCCGGTGGAGTCATTTCTTAAAAGCGCGTCGCCCACCAGCGACGCGCTTTTTACTTTTGGCCGTATCTTGGTCTTATGGAAACTTTGCAGCTAGTTGAACAAATCGAGGCGTTGCCTGAGAAAGCCCGGCAAGAAATTGAGCATCTGGTGCTGGTTATGAAGTTGCGCTACGCTCGTCAAAACCCGCTTACGGATGAAGAGCTGGCACAATGGGCTGACCCCGAAATATTCGGGATGTACGCTGACCGTGAGGATGTACGGGATAGCACGGCTTACATCCGTAAGCTGCGGGAGCAGCAATGGGGCGCAAAATGAGTGACATTATCTGCGTTGATTCGGACGTGCTGATTGATTTTCAGCCGGGTAATCAACTCGTGTTGCGCGAGCTGGCTTATCTGGAGCGGGTCGCGCCTTTGGCCGTCAGCCTCATCATGCGCCTGGAGTTGATGATTGGCAGCCCGAACCGGGAGTTTTTGCAGCGCACCGAAAAGCTGTTGCGGCGGTTTCGTCTGTTGCCGCTCACGACAGAAATCGGGGAATTGGCTGACCGCTGGGTTACCGAATTCAATCTGAGTCATGGCTTGCAGCTCCCCGACGCGCTCATCGCCGCTACGGCTCTGCACTACCAGGCACCCCCGCTCACCAAAAACCAGCGCGACTTTCGGTTTCTGCCGGGCCTGAAGCTGCTGCCCTTCCCGCCCGCCGCGCCTGCCGCCGCGCCGGCCCCCGCCGCCTGATGCTGCCCCGTGCCGACTGGACCGCCTTCGTCAAGCGCCGCGCCGCTGAGCTGGGCTTCATGGCCTGCGGCATCTCGCGGGCCGAGTTTTTGGAGGACGAAGCGCCGCGCCTCGAAAACTGGCTCAAGCAGGGGATGCAGGGGCAGATGCGCTACATGGAAAACCACTTCGACAAGCGCCTCGACCCGCGCCTGCTCGTGGATGGGGCCAAATCGGTGATTTCGCTGCTCTTCAACTACTATCCGCCCGCCGAGGAGCAGCAACCGGATGACACGCTCAAAATCAGCAAGTACGCCTACGGGCGCGATTACCATTTCGTGGTCAAGGACCGGCTCAAAACTTTGCTGGCCGAGATGCGGGCCAACATCGGCGAGGTGGGCGGGCGCTGCTTCGTGGACTCGGCCCCGGTGCTCGACCGGGCCTGGGCCAAGCGCTCGGGGCTGGGCTGGGTGGGCAAAAACACCAACCTGATTACGCCGGGCGCCGGCTCGTTCTACTTCATCGCCGAGCTGATTGTGGACGTGGAACTGGAACCGGACGGGGCCATCCGCGACTACTGCGGCACCTGCACCAAGTGCCTCGATGCCTGCCCCACCCAGGCCATCACCGAGCCGTACGTCGTGGACGGCTCCAAGTGCATCAGCTACTTCACCATTGAGCTGAAGGAGCAGATTCCCAGCGAGATAGCCGGCCAGTTCGGCACCTGGGTATTCGGCTGCGACATCTGCCAGGATGTCTGCCCCTGGAACCGCTTCAGCCGGGCACACTCGGAGCCGCAGTTTCAGGCCAGTCCGGCGCTGAAAGACCTATCGGTCCGCGACTGGCAGGAAATCACCCACGAGGTTTTTCAGGCGCTGTTTCAGCAGTCGGCGCTCAAGCGCACGGGCTACGAAGGCTTACGGCGCAACATCGCATTCGTCGCGGACAGTGGCGCGAGCCGCTGACCCGCTGTCAAGAGTGAGCTGAATGAGCCAAATGAGCTGAGGCGGGTCAGAGACCCGCGCTACTCAGGTTGAATTCGGCAAATACCCGTTTGAGAACGCGCCGGTAAATTCGGGCGAACTGCTCGTAGCACCAGGTTTTGAAGGCGGGCAGCTCGGCGGGAATAATCTGGCGCACTGCCTTACGCAACTCTTTCTCGAATAGTGACTTGCTGAAGCTGACCTTCAGCAAAATCATTTTCATGTATTCTAACATAGCCGGAACAAAAGAAGCGTGAACGATTGGGGAATCGGGAGGGTGCGATTTTACGAAAAAAAAGCGACACTTGTCGCTTTTCCTTCGCCCCCAACGCGCTTCGCCGCGCTATTAGTCTGCAAATAAGCTCCATATAATTCCGGCATCGGCCGTGCTCAGCGGCTCGTCGAACGCCTCGGCGATGGTGACCGACTGCACCACGAAGTCGCCCTGCAAGAGCGCGTTGAACGGAATCTGCTTGTAGCCAGCGATAAACTGCTGCTCGTTGGCCTCGCCGGCGTAGAGTGTGGTGAGGACCGGCGGCTTGCTGGGCGTAAGGCCGAGGGCGGGCAGGTAGCTAAGTGGATTGGCCGGAGCCGCGTCGTTGGCGCTGGGCCAGGTTTTAACCAAAGGAGTCGATGCCAACAGGGCCGCCCGACGGCGCAGCTGCCGCACGTGCGCCGCGTGGCGACTCTCGACGGCCGAGAGCCGCTGCACGGCCCCGAGCAGGGCGCGGTCGGCCGTCAGCAGCACCAGCTGGCCCAGGTAAGTACGGACACCCGCATCCTCCAGCTGCTGCGCCAGGTCCAGGAAGCCGGCTACATCGGACAACGCCTTGGGGAACAGTATTCGGCCCCCGCGAATGCCGGTGAAGTCGTAGCTGGTCGGCGCGGTGGGCACGGTCACGCCCGAATTGGTGAGGGCGGTGCTCAGAAAACCAATATGGTCCTGCTGCTGGCTTTGCAGGCGCTGCACGTCGGCGCGCAGGCTGCCGGTGAGCAGGCCGCTTACGGCCAGCGCCCGCGCGTAGAACGCGGCCTGGGTGCGCTCGGCGCGCAGCAGCAGCGTCAGGTTATCGAGCGTAGCGGCGGGGCCAGCTTGCGCCACGGCCGGGCCGAGCAGGCTCAACGGGAGCGTGGCGGCGGCCGCTTGGCCCAGCTGGCGCAGCAGTGCCCGGCGCGGCACGGCGGCTTCGGCGGAAGCGGCGGGTTCAGCCAGGTAGTCGAGCAGCGAGAATAGCTTCATAATAGAGGGGGCCAGAATGCTAGTGGAACGCTTCGGTGGGCGTATTTCAGCGCCGACGGCGGGGCAGTTTCGCGCAAGTAGCGCGGCGCGGCTTGACCGTAGCTAAGCGACTCAGTATCCAACTAACAAGCAGCAATACGCAACAGATAATAAGCAGTCAGTTACGCCACCGGCAGCAGCGAGCCATCGAACGTGAAAGGAGCGAAATACGGAGTGAGGGCGGTGAGCACGGTGACGGGCGAGGCGACGGCTGCCTGGCTGCCGGGCTGGCTGAGCACGGCATCGGGCGCGGCCAGGGCCGTGGGGTCGAGCAGATCACGCACGGTAGCCGCGTGGCGGGCCTGGGCCGAAGTCATCTTGGCGAGCAAAGTCAGGCTATCGACCGAGCTGAGCAAGGGCAGGCTGTAATTGAAGGCGGCCAGCGTGAGGTCTTCCAGCGTTTGGGCGGCGGCCAGCAGGCCGGCGCGGGTGTTGAGCGTGAGGCCGGTGAAGGTGTAGGTGAGCTGGGCGATGACCGGGGTGCTGTTCAGGGCGTAGTTCAGCGCCTGTAAATGCACGACGTGGTGGTCGCGCAGGTCGGAAAGCACGTCCAGCTCACCCAGCTGCAAACCCGACGGGTTAGCGGCCAACGCCTGCTGATAAAACCCCACCAGCAGCTGCTTCAACAAGTAGAAATAATTGAGCTGACCCGTGTCATTGGCCGGGAAGCGGTAGTTGGTAACGGCAACCGGCTCGGGTGTTTTGGTGCCGCAGCCGGCCAGCACCAGCGCCGCCGAAGCCGCCGTGCCGCCCGCCACCCGCAGAAAAGCGCGGCGGCGCAGGCGGTGCTTAGCCGATGAGAATACGTCCATCAGAATCGGTGAGGAGGTGATAAGGTGAGTAGGTGATGGAGGTGAGGAAGTAAGCGAGTGGAGGAATCAACGGGTTCGTCAAAGTCAAAGTCTGACCTCCTCACCTCCTCACTGAATAAAAAGCTTGGCCGGGTTGCTGGCCGGCACGAAGCGCAGGCCGATGTTGCGCACCTGCCGCGCGTCGAGCGGCTCGTCGAAGGCTTCCGTGGCGGCAGCGCTGGTCTGGCCCAGGCCCCCCGCGTTGGTCGTGTTGGTAATCGTGTCGATGGTGAGCTGCACGGTATTATCCTCCGCCAGCACCGCCGTCGTCGTGCCGGGGCCATAGACGATGGCCGTGAGCGCGGGCACCGGGCCGCCGTTGTCGCGCCCCGAAATCCAGCTCTTGGGTCGGTCGCTGAAACTACTGTTCGGCACCGTGCTTACCGCGCCGCCCACGGCCTGCACCCCGCCGCGCCGCAACGTGCGGATATGCGAGGCGTGACGGGCTTCCACCGAATGAATGTTGAAAGCGGCCGTCAGCAGGTCCTTGTTGTTGAGGAGCGTGGCCGCGCCGCCTTTGTAAGCCCGCACGCCAGTATCCTCGAAGGCCTGGGCCAGACTCAGAAAGTTAGTGGCGTTGGCGAAGGGCACTATCTGCCCGCCGGCCGTGAAGTCGAACGCTGTCGGGCCTGGGTCGGCGATGGCGGCCGTGCCGAGCGCGGCGCGCAACACGGTTACGTGCGCGGCTTCATCGGCGCGGATGGTGCGAAACGCGGCTTGGTCGGCGGCGCTCAGGCTGCCGAAAAGCGTGCTGCCGATGGCCCCGTCGTAAAAGTATTGTTCGAGGTATTCAAGGCTCAGGGCCAGGTTGAGCACGGCGGCCACGTCAGCGGGCAGGGCCGTCGTCTGGCCGTAGGCGCGCTGAAACAGACCACTCACCAGTGTGGGCAGCGCCGCGCCGGCCAGGGTTTTGCCGGCCCCGCCCAGGTAGCGAAACACCTGCCGCCGCCCGTCGAAACGCCCGTACACGTCGGGGTCCACGCGGCTCAAGTCGGCCAAAAGCTTGAATAAATTCACGGGTTAGTGATTAGTGGTTAATGATTGGTGATTAGTGATTGGTAGTTAACCTCCGCGTGACCAGCGAGAAATCAATCACTCGCCACTGGCCACTAATCACTAACCACTACTAGGTCAGACTGGGGGCCGAAAGCTGCGAGCCGACGGCCAGGTAAGCGTTGAGGCGGGGCAGCACGGCGGCCGGCGCGAGCGAGCGCTCCAGGCGCGTCGTGGGGTCTATCACGTCGGGGCCGACGAAGCCCTGGCCCAGGTTGGGAGTGCCGTCGGCCAGCAGCAGGTCGCGGATGAGGGCCGCGTGGCGGGCCTCGACGGACACGATTTTGCCGGCCAGCAGCAGGTAGCTCGCCGTGCTGAAATAGCGCACGGCCCCGTTGTAGGCCGCCACGCCCAGGTCCTCCAGCTGCTGGGCGGCGTTGAGTACGCCGAGCTTGCCCGAGGCGGCTACCGTGGTGCGGTCGCCAAAATTCACCTGGTCCGAGAGCATGTCGTTAAGCACTTTGATAGCCCCGCCGAGGCTGCCGAGCGCGGTGCGCAGCACGTCGGCGTGGTTGCGCTCGTGCAAGGCGATGTCGCTCAGTATCTGATACTCGGCCGAGCTGCGGCTCAGCGCGCCGTAGTAGTTGCCGCCCACCACTTTGGCGTAGAACGAGGCTTCGACCTGCTTCAGGGCGTAGAGATAGTTCAGCGCGCCCACGTCGCCGCTGCCCACGTCGAGCAGCGGGTTGGCCTCTTTTTCTTTCTTGCAGCCGGCCAGCACCAGCGCCGCCGCGCCGGCCGAAGCCCCCGCCACGCGCAAAAACGAGCGCCGCCGCAACGGGCGCGCCAGCGCGGCCAGGGTAGTATCAGAGTCGGCGAGCGCCAGCGGGGTAAGCGACATATAACGGGTAAAGAAACTGATTTCTCGGCGTGGCCGCGCATCTGCGCGGTGGCAATAAGCCGACAAAGTTCGCACAAAAACCAGGGCCATCCTGGTGGAAGAGAGTCAGCCGGGGCCGCGGAGGTTGCGCGGACCGGCTGGCTGTTGGCTGACGGCGGCCGAAATTGACATCTCCACCCGTACTCAGCCTCTGCGCCTTCCGCGCGAGCTTCCGCGCCCTCTGCGGGCTAAAACGGTTTCCAGGTGTAAGCTGATTTGAGCCGCGAGTTCATTAGTAATTAAATAGCGTACTGCCACTCACCACAAAGTTGCGAGCCACTTTGGCCACCGTGCCCACGTCCAGCCCCTCATCGAATGCCTCCGAGAAGGCCAGGGTCGGGAAGCCGCCCACGGTGGTGTTGATCACCAGGTTGAGGCCGCCTTGGGTGAGGTTGTCTTCGGCCGGGAACGTGACCCCGGCGGGCGCGTTGGTGTTATTGCCGGCCCCGTAAACGGCCTCGGTGAAGCCGGGCACCGGGCCGCCGCCATCGAGGCCGGCCACCCAGCTTTTGGGCGCGGCACTGAACGGCGCGACCGGCACGGCTTGCGCGGGCGTGGCGCTCCTAGGGTCGGCGCGGCGCATGGTGCGCAGGCGGGCGGCGTGGCGGGCTTCCACCGAATGAATGTTGAGCGCGGCCGTGAGCACCGTTTTGTTGCTCATCAGCAGCGGTGCGCCGCCCTTGTAGGCCCGCACGCCGAGGTCCTCAAACGCCTGAGCCAGCGCCAGGTAGGTGGCCGCGTTAGTGTTCCAGTCGGCAAAGCGGCCGCCGGCCGTAAAGTCGAACTGCGCGGGCCTCGGGTCGGCGATGGCGGCCGGGCCGAGCACCCCGCGCAAAAAGCCGACGTGGTTGCGCTCGTCGGCCCCCATCTGGTCGAGGGCCGCCACGTTGACCGCGCTCAGGCCCGCCGACACGGCCGCCGAGCGCGCCGCGTAGAAGTACGCCTCCAGGTATTCGAGCTTGAGGGCGAAGTTGAGCACGTCGTTCACGCCGGCCCCAGCGGGCGTTTGAGCGTAGGCTTTCTGAAACACCGCGCCCAAAGCCAGTGGCAGGGCCGCCGCGCTCAGGCGCTGCCCCCAGCCGCCGAGGTGCCGAAACACCCGCCGCCGCGAATCGAGCCGGTCGTACACGTCCGGGTCCACGCGCGCGATGTCGGCCAGCAGTTGAATGAAATTCACTTTTTCTAGTGGTTAGTGATTAGTGGTCAATGATTAATGATTAATGGTCAATGGTTAGTGATTAATCTTGGTTGCCATTCCTGCTGCTGAAATAGCGGGCGAGCAATTAATCATTAATCATTGACCATTAAAAATTAACCATTAAAAAATTCCCGATACGTCGAGCTTGGAGCCGTCGGCGAGGTAGCCATTGACGGCCGTCGCCACGTCGGCCGGGGTGCGCGGGCGCTCCAGGCTCGTGCCCTCGGCGCGGGTCAGCACGTCGTTGTCGGCGAAGCTGCCCTCGAACAGAAAGTCGCGCAGCAGAGCCGAGTGCCGGGCTTCGACGGACACGATTTTGCCGGCCAGCAGCAGGTAGGCCGGCGACGTGAAGTATTGCCCCACGCCGTTGTAGGCGGCGATGCCCAAGTCCTCAAAGGCCCGCGCGGTGGTGAGCACCGTGACGCGGTCGCTGAAATTAATGCTCGAAAAGTCGGGCGTGAGCGTCTTGATGGGCGTTGTGCCGTTGTTGATGATGGCCGTGCGCAGAAAGTCGCGGTGAATGACTTCGTGGAAATATAAATCGTTGAAGGCGAGCCGCTCGGCGCTGCCGGGCAGCAGCGTGTTGAAGTAGCCGCCCTGCCGCACCCGGCCGTAGAACGCGGCTTCGAGCTGCTCTAGGGCGTAGGCGAAATTGAGAATGCCGCCGTCGCCGCGACCCACGGCGACGAGGCCGGGAATTACTTCTTTTTTGTCGCAGGCCACCAGCCCGACCAGCGCCGTGGCCCCGGCCGCCGCCCCGGCGTACCTGAAAAACGAGCGCCGCCGCATGGGCATCAGCGGGGAGGAAGAATCAGCGGCTGGCAACGAGAAATCAACAGACATAGAAAACGATAAACCGCGGGAAATTAACCTTCAAACCAACCTTAAATTAACCTCAAATCAGCCCGCCCCGACCCAGTTCGGCCACGGCCACGCCCGGCCATTTTACAAAAGTCGGGCAGCGGAGCCGAATAACGGTGCGTCGCACCGAAATCGGGTTGCCAGGCCGGCTTGAAACCAGCGCCGCGCGCGGCCCTTACGCCAAAGCGCCAGCCCCACGGGCGTGGAGCTGGCGCTGTAAAGAAGCTCAGAGAGGCTCTATCCGAGAGGCTTTATTGGATGAGCGGACCGGCCAGGGCCAGCGTCTCCGACACGGTCAGGATTTCGTCGAACGAGGCGGCGACGTCCATCGCCGAGTAAGGCTTGCCCAGGTCCTTCGTCAGGTCGTAGCCGGCCTGCTTGGTGTTGTTTTCGGGCGTGGCACCCTTGTAGTTGTCGAAGTTGTCTAGGTCGCCATTGCCGCTAATCCAGGCGGTTTGGTTGCGCATGCCACGGATGTGGGCCGCGTGACGGGCCTCCACCGAGTGGATTTGCAGGGCCGCCTGCAGCGGACTGACCATGCCAATGCCGGGGATGTTCTGGTCCGGGATGCCTTGCAGGTCGGTCGCGCGGCCTTTGTAGGCGCGCACCCCGGTGTCTTCCAGCAGCTGGGCGATTTCGAGCTGCTTCGCAAACGAGGTGAGCGTAGCAAACGTAGTGGTCTTGAAGGCTACCGGCGCGTCGGTCGTGCCGCCGATGCCACGGATGACGGCTTCGAGCAGCTTGACGTGCGACGTTTCGTGCTTCGAAATCTGCCGAATGGCAGCCTGGTCAACTCCGCTGGCCGTGGCGAAGAAAGGCGAGGCAATCATCTTGTTGTAGAAGTCAGCCTCCAAATACTCGAGCTTGAGGGCGTAGTTGAAGACTTCCTTCGGGTCGCCGGCGTTGGTGCCCGCGTAGGCCTTCTGGAAATACGAGGCCAGCAACACCGGCAGCGCGGCCTGGGCCGAGCGCTTGGCGACGGTGCGCATCGAGGAAAACACGGCCCGGCGCGAGTCGAGGCGGTCGAGCGCATCGGCATCGACTTCGGCCAGCTGGCCGATAATGTTGAAGAAATTCATAAAAAGAAAGGAATTGCGGTGAGGAAAAGGAGCTTACTTGCCGACCTGGCTGGCGTCAATCGTCTGGACGATGAATTTCTGCGCGGCGGCGATAACGGCCGTTGGGGTCATGGCCATGTCGAGGCCCGACATGGGGTCCACCTGGTCGTCGGCCGCGAACGAGCCGGGCATCACCAAGTCGCGGATGTAGGCCGCGTGGCGAGCTTCGACGGACACAATTTTGCCGGCCAGCGTCAGGTAAGTCTGACTGGTCATGTCGGTGCCCGAGATGAGCTTGCCGGCCCCGTTGTAGGCAGCCACGCCGAGGTCTTCGAACGCTTTAGCCGCATCCAGTACCGACTTGCGGTCAGTAAAGGTGATGGACGAGAAATTTGGGGTCAGGTCCGGGATGGGCGTACCCTTGGCCACGAGGGTGATGGCGGCCTTGAAGAAGTCGCGGTGAATGGCTTCGTGGGCGGCTACTTGGTCGAAATACGCCTTTTCGGCGGCCGAGAAACCGGCGACAGTCGAGCCTTTCACTTTGTCGTAGAACGCGGCTTCGAGCTGCTCCAGGGCGTATGCGTATTGCAACACGCTCAGGTTACCATTACCCAAGCTCACGGCGTTCGGGTCGGTGGGCGTGACATTATCCTTGTTGCAACCGGCCAGCACGAGGGCCGTGGCCCCGGCCGTGGCGCCGGCATACATGAAAAACGAGCGCCGCTTGATGGGCGTCAGCAGTCCTTTGTCGGACGCGGCCGACTCCGGGCTGGAGGAATTGAACTGGGACATGAGAAAGTGGGGGAAAGTGAGAAAAGGAAAACGGGGAACGCGAGCTATTAAGAATAATAAGCGCGGGCCGGTATAGAAAGCTGCTTCGCGGACCTGGGTGGGCTATACGGCGAGTTGCTGAAAAAAAGTCTTCTAAAAGTTATACCTGGTCAATAGCTACTTACTTGATAAGTTTACGAACAGCAAATTGACCTCATAAAAATATTTTTGCGTCAGACTATTCTGGTGCTTTAATAGCTTCGCTTGCGCCCACCTACGCTGGTGGGTCCGCCCCCGGATTGAGTGAAGTCAAAAAAATTCTCCGATGCGTGAGAGCCGTGGAGCTGTCGGCACGCAAAAAAGCCGCCCTCCCCGGCGGGAAGGCAGCTTTCGCGTTTGATTTCGACAGCTTGTAAAAAAGCGGCAGGCCCGGCTTCAAGTACGGCTTGAGTTGGGCAAGCCTACGCGAACAGGCCCAGGGTCACGCCCTTGGCTGAGCGAAAATTGCGGGCAATGGTCTTGACCGTAACCGCGTCGAGCGGCTCGTCGAAGGCTTCCGAGGCGGCGGCGGCCGTGATGGTGAGGCCCGCCGGGGCGGCCGTGCCGGTTTGCACGTTCAGGCCGCCGTGGGTCACGTTGTCTTCGGCCGGAAACTTGGCCGGGTCGGCACCGGGGCCGTAGACCGGGGCCGTGACGGCTGGCACCGGGCCACCGCCTTCGAGCAGCGAAATCCAGCCTTTGGGCAGTGTATCGTTGGGGCCGCCGCCTTCGAGGCCGGCCACGGTCGTGCCGTTCGTGTTGGGGCCGAGGGCCGTGTAGGCGCGGCGCATCGAGCGGATGTGCGACGAGTGGCGGGCCTCCACCGAGTGGATGTTGAGCGCGGCCGTGAGGATGTCCTTGTTGCTCATCAGGTTCACCGCGCCGCCTTTGTAAGCCCGCACGCCGGTATCGACGAACGCCTGCGAGGTGCCCAAAAAGTCTTTGGCCGAAGCAAACGGCGCGAGCCGGCCGCCGGCCGAGTAGTCGAACGCGTCGGCGCCGGGGTCGGGGATGGCCGCCGTGCCGAGCACCGCGCGCAGGGCAAAAATGTGGCCCACCTCGTCGTCGCGGATGATGGTGATGGCATCGCGGTCCTGGCCCGTGAACAGGTTGCGGTCGAGGCCGGCCTGGTAGTAGTAGCGCTCCAGGTATTCGAGCTGCAGGGCCAGGTTGAGCGTCTCGACGATGATGGCGGGCAGCGCGGTCGTCTGGCCGTAGGCTTTCTGGAACATGGTGCCCAGCAGCAGCGGCAGCGTGGCGGCCGTCACTTTTTTGCCCATGCCCGAGAGATGCTTGAACACGGCCCGGCGCGAGTCGAACCGGTCGTACACGTCGGCATCCGTCTTTTCGATGTCGGTGAGAATCTGAAAGAAATCCATATAAAACGAAGGGTTAAAAGCAGTGGAAAAGGACGGGAGGGATTACCGAAAGCTGTTGGCCGATATTTTGGAGCCGTCGGCCAGGAATTTGTTAGCCGTGTCGAGCACGACGGCCGGCAGCTTCGACTTTTCCTGGCGGGCGGTGGGCGTGCTCAATGAGGGGTCAATCACGTCGTCGGCGATGCCCGCGCCGGTAGCGGTGCCCACGAAGCTGTTGTAGGCGATGGTGTCGCGGATGAGGGCCGCGTGGCGGGCTTCGACCGACACGATTTTGCCGGCCAGCGTGAGGTAGTCGGCGCTCTGGATGAAGCGCGCGGCCCCGTTGTAGGCCGCCACGCCGAGGTCTTCAAACGCCTGGGCGGCGCTGAGCAGGCTGGCCCGGTCGCCGAAGTTGATGGACGAGAAATTGGGGGTCAGCTGCTTGATAGCGTTGCTGCCCAACGCTTTCTGCAAAAAGTCCGAGTGGATTTTTTCGTGCAGGGCCAGGTCCGTGAACAGTTGCCGCTCGGCGCTACCAGCGGCGAGACCGGTGAAATAGGAGCCGGCTAGTATCTGAATGTAGAACGCGGCTTCGAGCTGCTCCAGGGCGTAGGCGTAGTTGAGGATGCCAAAGTCGCCGCTGCCCACGTCAGTCACGTTGGGCGAGTTGTTGTCTTTGTTGCAGCCGGCCAGCACGAGGGCCGTGGCACCGGCCGTGGCACCGGCGTACATGAAAAACGAGCGCCGCTTGATGGGCGTGAGCAGCGGCCGCGCGGGGTCGCTCGCCGTCGGCCGCTGGCCGGAAGGGAAGGTAGAGGACATGAAAAAGGGGGTAAAAAAGGGAAAAGGAAAAGAAGAAAATCCCACCGGCCGAGGTCGGGCGCTGGGGGTGCGGTTATGGCCGTACGCGGCGTTTGGCTCAGAGATACACGCGCGCCGGCCGGCCTTTCGCCGCCCAAATCGGCCTACATGAACGGTTGCGCGCGACAATCTTTTAGCCAGTAAGGCGCTTTGGCAGGAGCCTCGGCCGGGCATCAGTGGGCGGCTGGCCGGTTTATTTCTAAAAATCAGGTGCCGCGCGTCGCCCGGCACCTGCTTCCGGCCGGCGCGGGCCGCCGACCTTTGTCCGCCGTGCAAGCCGGCGGCTTATGCTCCTACCTCATCCGTTGTTGCCTCTCCCTCAACGCCTGCGCACCCCCCGACGGTGGTGGACCTGGCGCGCCCGCACGACGCTGCTGGCCGCCGCGTGGCTGGCCGGGCCGGGCCAGGAGGCGTTGGCGCAAACTGGCCCAGCGGTGGGCGGCAGCAACTCAACCGCACCGCCCAGCCCCGCCGCCCAGCCAGAACTTCCCGCCGCCGCCGAAGTCGCGCTGCTGCCGCTGCCGGCCGTCGTGCCGCTGACCGGCGCGCTGGAGCTGGGCTTTCGGGTGGTGGGGCCGGGAGCCATCACGCACTCCGATTTTCCGGCTATCGAAGGCTTTCGGCCGGATAAAATCAGCACCACTACGGCGACGCAGCTGCTGCCGGGCGGTGGGCGGCGCACGGTGCGCACCGTGCGGCAGCGCTATTTGCCCTACGCGGAGGGCGTGTTCACGGTGCCCGCGTTCGAGCTGAGCGTGGGCGGGCGGCGGCTGCGGAGCGCGGGCGGGCGGGTGCGGGTGGGGTCGGCGGGCACCGCTGCTACGACCGCCGCCGCCGCCGCGCTGGCCAATCAGCCGACCGCGCCCGGCACCGGCCTGGGGTCGGCCGACGCGCTGCTCGGCCCGCCCCGCCCGGCCAAGTTCTACGAGCCGCCCGACGCGGGCCGGCTCGCGCTTGAAGCCGACCGCCCGCTGGTCTTCGCGGGCCAGGGCGTGACGGTGAGCCTGAATTTCTACCTGCGGCCGGCCGACCAGGCGCTGCTCAATTTCTACGACTTCAACCGGCAACTCACCGAGCTGCAGCGGCAGCTGCGGCAGCCCGGCGCCTGGGAAGTGCCCGCCGAGCCGCGCGCCGAGCCGGACACCGTGCGGCCGGCCGGCGGCGGGCCGGTGCTGCTGCGGTTTCGGCTGGCGCGCCGCACCTACTACCCGCTGGCCGCGCTGCCGGGCCGCGCGCGGCCCCTGACTTTCCCTAGCCCGCGGCTGACGCTGACCAAGCTCTGGCTGCTGAAAAACCCGCAACCCGGCGACACCGAGCGCCTGGCGCACTACAAAACGTACGCGGCCCCGGCCCTGACCGTGGCCGTGCGCCCGCTGCCCGGCCCCGGCGCGGCCGTGGTGGGCACGCTGAGCCTGCGCGAAACGCTGGCCAACCCGCGCCCTCGCACCGGCGAAGCGTTTGGCTACGCGCTCACCGTGGAAGGTACCGGCAACCCGGCCGCGCTCGTGGCACCTACTCCGCGTGCCGTCGCCGGCCTCGAAGTATTCGGCCCCGACATCCGCGACGAAACCCTGCCCGACGGACGCTTCCGGCGGCGCTTCGCCTACCGGCTGCTGACGCGGCGGCCCGGCCCACTGCCGCTCGACAGCCTCTGGCAGCTGCCTTATTTCGACCCCGTGGCCGCCCGCTACGATACGCTACGCCCGCGCCTGCGTCCCGTGGTGAGCGGCGCGCCCACGGGGGCCGCCGCGCCGCCCGGCGCCGCGCCCGCCGACGACCCGTTTTACGGCCCCGCGCTGGCCGCCGCCGATACCCGGCTGCAGCCGCTGGATATTTACCGGCAGGTGAGCCGCTACGCCGCCGTTTTGCTGGGGGTTCTATTCGTGGTGGCCGCCGTGGGCGCGTGGCGGGCCGGGCGGTGACGAAATGTGGCGCGAGCTTTAGCTCGTCGGATGTGGGGTATTGGGTTTTAGGGGTTGGGTTTTGGGTTAAAAATGGGGCGGTGGTCTAAAGCGGGGTGAAATCCTAAGATGTATTTTTTCAAAATAGATACCTGAAAACATGGTCAGCGTATCAGAAAATCAGCTTTTATGCTTTGTATAATTACCTGAAATAACAATTATCACCTCGTTTAAGACCACCGCCAAAAATGGAATACCCACCACCCACCACCCCGCGAGCTAAAGCTCGCGCCACATGGCCCTCAAACGGCAACCCGGCCCAGCGGCTGTCGTAGCTTCGCTGGCCCCACCCGACCCGGCCTTTTTCAACCCCCATGCCCAACGACTTCGAGGCCGAAAGCTGGCAGCATTTGCAGGATTTGCTGTTTCACGAGACGTGGGACGCGCGGCTGGGGCGGTTTCGCTCGCCGTTCGTGTATCGCGGCATGCGCAGCTTCGGCTACTCGCTCAGCACGAGCTTGCAGCGGCTCGGCGGGCCATTTGAGGAGCTGGAAAACCACTTGCTGCGCAATTTTAAGAAGTACGCCCGCGACACGACGACCCCGGCCTCGGCCACCGTCTGGGACTGGCTCGCGCTGGCCCAGCACCACGGCCTGCCCACGCGGCTGCTCGACTGGACGTACTCGCCCTACGTGGCGCTGCACTTCGCCACCGACGACCTGCACGCCTATCACCAGGACGGCATTATCTGGGCCTTGAACTACGTGAAGGCCGCCGAGCATCTGCCCGCCGTGCTGCGCGACGTGCTGGCCACGGAAGGCTCCAACGTGTTCACGTCGGAGCTGCTGGCCCCGGCCGTGCCCAGCCTCGCTGCCTTGCGGGCGCTGCAAGCCGAGCCGTTCGTGCTGTTTCTGGAGCCGCCCTCGCTCGATTTACGCATCGTGCACCAGTACGCCCTGTTTGCCCTGATGAGCACGCCCCAGGCCGTGCTGCACGAGTGGCTGGCGCGGCACCCCGAGCTGTACTTCCGCATCCGCGTCCCGGCCCGCCTCAAGTGGGAAGTGCGCGACAAGCTCGACCAGGCCAACATCACTGAGCGGGTGCTCATGCCCGGCCTGGGCGGCCTCAGCCGCTGGCTGCACCGCCACTACTCGTCGGCCCAGGGCCGCCCCGCCGCCGGCGAAGGGGCCGAGCTGCCCGGCTAACGCGGAAAAGCAACAACCTGGGCGGCGAAGTTTCAGGTATTTTGTGCGGCTCTCGGAACGCAACCTTTCCGGGGCGCTTCGGCTCTATGCGGTTGGGAGCAAGCGCAAAGCCCCGCGCCCCGCGGCTCTTGCTACGCGAGATAACCGGCGACTTTACCCGCGTTTTTTTCGCGCCCGCACTTTGTTAAATACCTTAGAACGGTAATTCGGCGAGGATACTCCAGCACTCGGCTAGTAGCGGCACCGAATCGGTGGGTTACGTTAGTAGTTTTGCGTTATCAAAAGATAACGTTCGCAAAATAAGTCACTCATTGTCTTTTATCGGGCACGACTTTTGTCGAACCGCGCTCAGCATTTATACCTCGAATTAAGTACGATAATGATATGGCGCCGTCCGGCGCACCGACTTGGTTTTCTTGTGGAAAAGGAACCTGTTGGAAAGGCCCGCCCCGCTTGGGACGGGTCTTTTTTTTAGGTGATTGGGTGAGCAGGTGAGGAGGTCATTGTCAGGCAGAGCGCAGCGAAGCATCTCGCGTGTATCGTTGCCGAGCTAACCTTTGCGGTTACTGCGCCACGCGAGATGCTTCGCTGCGCTCAGCCTGACAACGACCTCCTCACCTCCTCACCCAATCACATAATTACCTCCCTATCTTTGCCCGGCAATAGGCTGTTTCTAAACCCCTCTTGCTCATGGCTGACCCTGCCGCCCCCCCCATCACGGCTAAAATCGTCTTCGAGGCGCTCACCTACGACGACGTGCTGCTGCTGCCCGCTTACTCGGAGGTGCTGCCCCGCGACTGCGACCCCGGCACCCAACTCACCCCGCAGATTCACCTGCACCTGCCGCTGATTTCGGCGGCGATGGACACCGTGACCGAAGCCGACATGGCCATCGCGATGGCACAGGCCGGCGGGCTGGGCATTATTCACAAGAATATGTCCATCGCCCGGCAGGCCGAGCAGGTGCGCCGCGTCAAGCGCTCGGAGTCAGCCCTTATTCAGGACCCGTTTACGCTGCCGCCCACCGCCACGCTGGCCGATGCCAAGCAGCTCATGCGCAAGCACAACATTGGCGGCATTCCCATCGTGGAAGCTGACCGCCGGCTCGTGGGCATTCTCACCAACCGCGACCTGCGCTTTGAGCGGGACTTTACGGCTTCCGTTACGACGGTGATGGTGCCGCTGGCCCGCCTCGTGACGGCCCCGGCCGGCATCGACCAGACGGTGGCCGAGAACCTGCTGCAAGACAGCAAGGTCGACAAGCTGCCGCTCGTGGACCCCGCCGGCCGCCTCACCGGGCTGATGACGTATAAGGACATTCGCAAGCGCCGCCGCGCCCCGCAGGCCACCAAAGACGAGCAGGGCCGCCTGCGCGTGGGCGCCGCCATCGGCATCACGGCCGACACGATGGAGCGCGTGGCCGCCCTCGTCGAGGCCGGTGTCGATTTGCTCAGCCTCGACACCGCCCACGGCCACAGCCGCGGCGTAATCGATGCCGTACGGGCCATCAAAAAAGTTTATCCCAACGTGGCCGTAATGGCCGGCAACGTGGCCACCGCCGCCGGGGCCAAAGCCTTGGCCGACGCCGGGGCCGACTGCGTGAAGGTGGGCATGGGCTCGGGTAGTATCTGCACCACGCGCATCATCGCCGGCATTGGCATGCCGCAGTTCTCGGCCGTGCTCGAAGCTGCCCGCGGTTTGGCCGGCACCGGCGTGACGCTGGTGTCCGACGGCGGCATCAAGTTCTCGGGCGACATCGTGAAAGCGCTGGCCGGCGGGGCAGCGGCCGTCATGGTCGGCTCGCTGCTGGCCGGCACCGAAGAGGCGCCCGGCGAGCTGATTATCTACGAGGGGCGCAAGTACAAAACCTACCGCGGTATGGGGTCGGTGGAGGCCATGGAAGATGGCTCGAAGGACCGCTACTTTCAGGATGCCGAAGACGACGTGAAGAAGCTCGTGCCCGAGGGCATCGTGGGCCGGGTGCCGTTCAAAGGGCCGGTGAGCGAGGTGCTGTATCAGCTCGTCGGCGGCCTGCGCGCGGGCATGGGCTACGTCGGGGCCGCCGACCTGACGGCCCTGCAAGCCGCTCAGTTCGTGCGCATCACCGGGGCCGGCCTGCGGGAAAGCCACCCCCACGACGTGCAGATTACGCGCGAAGCCCCGAATTATTCGAGCCGGTGAGGTAGGTGAGAAGGTGATTGAGTGAGGAGGTGAGGAGGTCGTTGTCAGGCTGAGCGCAGCGAAGCATCTCGCGTGGCGCAGTAACCGCAAAGGTTAGCTCGGCAACGGTACACGCGAGATGCTTCGCTGCGCTCAGCCTGACAACGACCTCCTCACCCAATCACCTTCTCACCTAATCACCTTCTCACCTCCCCACCGCCCCGCGCCTATCTTGCGGCACCTTTTTCCACTCCGCTTTTCCGGTATCGGTGACCGCACGGCTACGCTTTTTATTGATTTCGCTCATCGGTCTGAACTGGGTACTGCTGCTGCTGAGCGCCTTACGCCACGCCGGGGCGCTGGGCGGCGCATTGGATGGCGTGGGGCCGGCCTGGCCGACGCTCACGGCCCAGGCCGGGTTCGCGCTGGTCGTGTTTCTCTACGTGCGGCAGCTGCCCGAGCCGCTGCGCGAGCAGGATTTTCTGGGCCTGCTGCGGCGGCTCGTGCTGGGGCCGGGGCTGCTGGCGCTGGCCGGGTTGGGGCTGGGGCTGCTGGCCCGGCTGGTGGCCGCCGGCTGGCCCGGCCTGGAGCCGGGCCTCGGAGCCGCCATTTATACCGTCAACCTGGGGCTGTTCGTGTTCTACGTGGCGCGGGTCAATTATGCCTGGCGCTCGCTGGTGCTCTTCAAGAGCCGCTCGGTGCTGCGCCGGGGCTGGCCGCTGTTTGAGCTGCTGCTGGGCTTCGGGCTGCTGTTCGTGCTGCTCGACCAAGCCGTGCCGCTGGCGCTCATGTACGGGCTGCTCGGCGCGCTGAGCCTGTTCGGGGTTTACCTGAGCGCCAACCAGAAGTGGGTGGCTTACCTGAGCACGCCGCAGCGCTGGCAGGCGATGGGCTACGAAACGCTGATTTTGGGCGGGCTGCTCTTGTTTCTGGCTTATTTCCGCTACGCCGGCCGCGCCGATGCCCACCTCACGGCCCCGGCCGCCCAGCAGGCATTTCTGCTGCTGACGGCTTCGTTCGCGGCTTTTTACGCGGCGGCGGGCCTGCTCGTGGCTTTTTTCAACCTGCCCACGTCCGTCGTTTTTGAGCAGCGCCGGGCCGAAGTGCTGAGCTTGCAGTGCCTCATGCAGGTGATTCAGCGCGGGCAGACGGCGGCCGACATCTACCGGGTGCTGCTCGAATCGACCATCCAGACGGCCGAAGCCCACGCGGCCTGGCTCGACGTGGAGCCGGCCGAGGGCGTGCTCGCCTCGCCGCCGCCGGCCGCCGGCCGCTACGAGCTGAGCGCGGTCCAGACTCAGGCCCTGCGCGCCGCCTTCGAGCAGCAGGGCCTGCTACGCACCGAGTTCTGGAGCAACGACCTGACCGCGCAAGCCGCTTTCCGGGGCCTGGGCCTGCCCCACCGCTCGGTGCTGGTGCAGCCGCTGGCCACGGCCGAGCAATACTACGGCACGCTGTATCTGCTTAAAAACCAGCCCAACGGCTACGAAACCGCCGACCTGACCGTGCTCCAGGCGTTCACGAGCCAAGCCGTGCTCAGCCTGGAGAACCTGCAGCTCGCCGCCGCTTCGCTCCAGAATCAGCGGGTGCAGGACGAGTTGCGCATCGCGGCCCTGGTGCAGGAAGGACTGATTCCGAAAAAGCTGCCTACCGACGACTGGTTCGACATCGCTTCCTACGCCCAGGCCGCGCGCGAAGTGGGCGGCGACTTCTACGACCTGCTGCTGCTGCCCGGCCGGCGGCTGGCCGTGCTCATCGGCGACGTGAGCGGCAAGGGCGTAACGGCCGCCTTCCACATGGCCCAGATGAAAGGAATTTTTCACTCCCTGATGCAGCCCAACCCGCTGGCCAAAACCGAGCGCACCCGCTACCCCGTGCCGGCCCAGTTCATGACCCAGGCCAACGCGGCGCTCGCCCACTGTCTCGAAAAGTCCTCGTTCATCACGGCTTCGCTCTTTTTGATTGACTATGAAAACGGCGGCTTCATGTTTGCCCGCGCCGGCCACTGCCACGCGCTCTACTACAGCTCGAACCAGGAAAAAGTCGAGTATTTCCAGTCGCCGGGCCTCGGGCTGGGCATCATTCGCGGGCCGGGCTACGAGAAGCACATTACCAACCAGTTCTACGACTACGCGCCCGGCGACGTAATGGTGATGTACACCGACGGCATCGTGGAGGCCCGCGACGGCGCGGGCAACGAATACGGCGAAGGCCGCCTGCTGTTGCGCCTCGAAGAGAGCTACTACCGCCCGGCCGACGAGATTCGGACCTTCATCATGGCCGACGTGCACGCCTTCACGGCCGGCCAGCCCATGCACGACGACCAGACGCTGCTCGTCATCAAATTCAAGCTGGCCCAACCCCAGGTATAATCCCAAGCTCAACCTTAATCTCAACCTAAGGCCCGCGCCTAACGTACCCGCCCCACCATGAAAGTAACCGCCCAACCCACCGGCCCCGTTCAGGTACTGCTGCTCGACGGCGAGCTGGACGCTTCTTCGGCCGTCGTGCTCGACACCGAGCTGAGCAAACCCGAGCTGCTCAAGTTCCAAAAAGTGCTCATCGACTGCCAGCGCCTGAGCTACATCTCGTCGGCCGGCCTCGGCGTGTTCATCTCCCATTTGCAGCGCCTGCAGGATGCCGACGTGAAGCTCGTCTTCTACAACATGCAGGAAAAAGTATTCAACGTGTTCGAGATTCTGGGCCTCGACTCGCTCATGACCATCGTGCCCAGCCAGGCTGAGGCACTCAGCGCCTGACGGTGAACTGGTGAGTTGGTGAGTTTTTCTCACCACGACCAACAGGCCTACGGGAAAAACTCACCAATTCACCAGTTCACCAGTTCACCGATTATGCAAAACCGCCTTCGCATCAATTGCTCGCGCGAGAACCTCCAGCAGGTGCGCGACTTCGTGCGCGGGTTTTTGCTGACGGCCCAGCGCAGCGAGATGGTAGTGAACCAGGTGGTGCTGGCCGTGGACGAGGTTATCGCTAATTTCATCATCCACGCCAACGGCGAGGACCAGTCGCAGTTTCTGGATTTGCTGCTCGTGCTCACCGGCCAGCAGCTCGACATCGAGATTGAGGACCACGGCCGCAACCTGTTTCTGCCCGTGGGCCAGGCCCCGATACCCGACCTGCGCCTCTACATTCAGCAGGGCCGCAAGGGCGGCATGGGCATGGCCCTGGTCTCGCGCATCATGGACCGGGTAGAATTCTTCGAACGCGACGCACATACCGTGTGCCGCCTGAGCAAGCTGCTGGCGTAAAAGGGCAGGAAGGTTTTTAGGGTAGGAGGGTGGGGGGGTAGGAGTCTGGTTTTTTTGACTCCTACCCCCCCACCCTCCTACCCTAAAAACCTTCCTGCCCTCGAAAAATCCCCGGCGGTTTTGTTCGTAAAATTGCACCCGCATGGGGCCTGACGCGGCGCACGTTGCCGCGCCGTCCCCGCTGAGCCGATTCCCTTTCTTTTATTTATGCCTTCCCGCCTTTCGTTGGCCGGGGCCGCCGCGGCTGGGCTGCTGCTGGCCGCCTGCCAGGCCAGCAAGCCCCCCGTAAGCACGTCCGCCGCCGCTTCAGCCGCCAACGCGCCCTCCGGCCCCGGCCCGGCCATCGAGATGCTCGGCACCGTGGCGGTGCCGGCCCGCGAGTTTGCCTACGTCTATCGGAAAAACAACGCGACCGCGCCCGACTACGGCACCCGCGCCAGCGTGACCGACTACCTGACGCTCTACACCAATTTCCGGCTCAAAGTCCTTGATGCTGAAAAGCGCGGCCTCGACACGACGCAGGCGTTTCGGCGCGAGCTGGACGGCTACCAGCAGCAGCTGGCCCAGCCCTACCTGACCGAGAAAACCGTGACCGACCAGCTCGTGCGCGAAGCCTACGAGCGGCTGGGCCAGGAGGTGAACGCCTCGCACGTGCTGGTGCGCGTGGCCCCCGACGCGGCCCCGGCCGACACGCTGGCCGCCTACCAGAAAGCGCTGGCCCTGCGCCAGCGCGTGGTGGGCGGCGAAGACTTCGCGGCCGTGGCCCGCGCCGCGTCCGAAGACCCGTCGGCGGCCGAAAACGGCGGCAAGCTCGGCTACTTCACGGCCATGCAAATGGTGTATCCGTTCGAGTCGGCGGCGTATCGCACGGCCGTGGGGCAGGTGAGCGCGCCGGTGCGCACGCGCTTCGGCTACCATATTATCCGGGTCAATAACCGCCGCCCAGCCCAGGGTGAGTTGAAAGTGGCTCACCTCATGGTGCGCGTCACGCCCCAGGCTCCGCGCGCCGACTCGGCCGCCGCCCACCAGAAAATCAACGCCCTCTACGCCCGTCTGCGCAAGGGCGAGCCGTGGAACAAGCTCGTGGCCCAGTTTTCGGAAGATGCCGGCTCGGCCCCCAACGGTGGCGAGCTGCCGCCCTTCGGCACGGGCCGCATGATTCCGGCCTTCGAGGAAGTGGCTTTCAAGCTGCAAAAGCCCGGCGAGTTCGCCGCGCCCGTCCAAACGCCCTATGGCTGGCACATCATCAAGCTCGTCGAGAAGCAGCCGCTCGCGCCCTTCGCCGCCCTGGAGCCGACGCTCAAAAGCAAAGTGGCCAAGGACTCGCGCTCGGAGCTGAACCGGGCCGCGTTCCTCAAGCGCATCCGCCAGGAAAACCAGTTCGTGGAAATTCCGGCCGCTAAAGCGCTGGCGTTCAGCCAGGCCGACACGGCGTTGATTAAAGGCCGCTTCAAATTCGACCCGGCCCGGCTGACGGCCAGCGGGGCGAAAGCGTCGAAGAAAACAGTCAAAGTGGGCGGCGATAAGCTGCCGCTCTTCACCATCAAGGGCCAGCCGTATCCGGTGGCTGATTTTCTGACTTTCGCGCAGCAAAACCAGCGCCCGCGTCCCGGGGCCGAGCCGCGGTTCGTGATGCAGCAGCTCTACGACCAGTTCGTGGACCAGCGCCTGACCGAGTTCGAGAAAGCCAGCCTGCCGACCAAGTACGAAGACTACCGGATGCTGGTGCAGGAATACCGCGACGGCATTCTGCTTTTCCAATTGATGGACGAAAAAGTGTGGAGCAAGGCCATCGAGGACACGGCCGGGCTGCGCAAGTTTTTCGGGGCCAACCAGGCTAATTATCAGTTTGGGCAGCGCGCGCGGGCCACGCTCGTGTCGGCGGTCACGCCCGAGCTGCGCGCCCGCGCCCTGCGCGAGCTAGCCACCGGCCCCTTCGCCGTGGCCGGCCGCGAGGCGCTGAGCACGGTGCGCTTCGAGGCCGGCACCGACCGGCCCGCCAAAGCCGACGGGCAGTCGGCGCTCGATGCCGTGGCCGCCCGCCTGCTGCAAGACTCGACGCTGACCGTGGTGGTGCGTCAGCAGGTGCGGGCCGCCGACCGGGCCGCGTTCGTTACCAACCGCGGGGCGGCCGTGGTGCGCTACCTCACCGGCCCCGGTAAAGTGACTGCCCGCCGGGTGCGCCTCGTGCGGGCCGCCGCCGAGCGCGGTGCCCGCGAAAGCACCGTCCAGACCCAACTCTACACTCCCAGTCCCAGCGCCCTCGAAGCCCGCCTCAACGCTCAGAACCCGTTGGCCGTGCAGATTCAGCAGCGCACGTTTCAGGCCGGCGACAACAAGGTGATGGACGGCTACCTGACCAAGCCCGCCGGCACTTACCTCACCGAAATTGATGGCCGCGCTCTGGCCATTGTTATCAGCCAAAGCCTGCCCGCCGGCCCCAAAGCCCTGGCCGATGCCCGCGGCCAGGCCACGAGCGACTACCAGAACTATCTTGAGAAACAGTGGCTGGAGCAGCTGCATCAGCAGCGTCCGGTAGTGGTGAACGAGGCCGAAGTAAGCAAGCTGGTCACGAAATGAGATGTAAGGTAAGCTTCAGCTGCCACCGGAGGGCCAGTCGCCAAGTCGTGTTAGTAGTAGCGTACTGAAACTTTTAATAATTTGCTAGGGCTTACGCACAACCCAGCAACTCGCCACTGGCCCTCCGGTGGCAGCTAAAGCTTACCCTACAATTTATACCCGCCCGGCCGGCAACCTCCGGCCCGCCGCGCGACTCCCTTATCCATGCAACGTATCCGCTTCGCGCACCCGCTCGCGCTCTTATTGCTCCTACTCACCCTGGGCCTGCCCCGCGCCGGCCGGGCACAGCTCGGCCTCGGCTTCAGCCGGCCCCAGGGCCAGGAGCTGCTCGACGGCATCATCGTCAAGGTCGATAATCAGATTATCCTGCGCTCCGATGTCGAAAACATCGTGAATCAGGAAACGGCCCGCGCCCAGGGCAAAGCCCTGCCGCCCGATTTGCGCTGCAAGGTGCTGCAAGGGCTGGTGCTCAACAAGCTCATGCTGGCCCGCGCCGAGGTGGACTCGGTGACCGTGACGGAAACGCGCGTGAACGGCGAGCTGGACCGCCGCATGAACTACTTCGTGCAGCAGGTCGGCTCCGAGAAAAAGCTTGAAGAGATGTACAACAAGCCCGTGCGGATGCTCAAGGAGGACCTGCGCGCCCAGGTGCGCGACCAGCTCGTGCTCCAGGAAATGCAGGAAAAGATTGCCGGCAAAGTCGCTATCACGCCCCGCGAGGTGAAGGAATATTTCGAGAAGGTGCCCAAAGACAGCATTCCCTACTTCTCGACCGAGGTGGAGATTGGGCAAATCGTGATTCCGGCCGTGGTGAACGACCGGGCCAAGCAGGCGGCCATCGCCCAGCTCAACGACCTGCGCGGGCAGGTGCTGGCCGGGGCGAGCTTCGAGGAGCTGGCCAAAAAGTATTCGCAGGACCCCGGCTCGGGGTCGCAGGGCGGCTACCTGGGCTTTTTCAAGAAGGGCGAGCTGGTGCCCGAATACGAGGCTGCTTCGCGCAAGCTGGAGCCGGGCCAGATGTCGCCCGTGGTGGAGTCGCAGTTCGGCTTCCACCTCATTCAGTTCATTGAGCGCAAGGGCGACGCGTACTCCACGCGCCACATTCTGCTCAAGCCCGCCACTGGCTCGGCCGACGCGGGCGCGGCCGCCAAGAAGCTCACCCGCCTGCGCCGCCAGATTCTGAGCGACAGCATCTCGTTTGCCAAAGCGGCCAAGGACAACAGCACCGATAAGCTCAGTGCCGCCAACGGGGGCCTGCTCAGCTCGCGGCAGGCGGTCGGCTCGAAGCTGGCCCTCGACAAGCTCGACCCGGCCATCTTCTTCGTCATCGACACGATGAAGGTGGGTCACATCACCCCGCCCATGCCCTACCGCACTGACGACGGCAAGGATGCCATGCGCATTCTCTACCTCAAGAGCAACACCCCGCCCCACCAGGCCAACCTGCTCGACGACTACCAGAAAATTGCCGGCGCGGCGCTCAACCAGAAGAAAAACAAAGCTCTCGACGCGTGGTATGAGAAGAACCGCAGCACCGTCTATCTGGAAGTCGCCCCGGAATACGCCCAGTGTAAAGTGCTGACAGCTGAACAGTAGGGGCGCGTCGCACGCGCCCGCGACGTTGTTTTTTAACGCGGGGTAGCAAGGCTGACTTTTTACCGGACAAACCGGGCGCGTGCGACGCGCCCCTACCAACCAGACGAACCGGGCGCGTGCGACGCGCCCATACTCATATGAACGACAAAGAAGCGGCCGACAACCTGACCCGTGCCTACGCGCGCCTGCGGCAGGAAATCGGTCAGGTTATCGTGGGGCAGGACGAGGTGGTACGGCTGGTGCTGACGGCCGTTTTCGCCCAGGGGCATTGCCTGCTCGTGGGCGTGCCGGGCCTGGCCAAAACGCTACTCGTGCAAACCATCGCCGACGCGCTCGACCTGAGCTTCAACCGCATTCAGTTCACGCCCGATTTGATGCCGTCCGACATCGTGGGGTCGGAGACGCTGACCCAGCAGCGCGAGTTTCAATTCGTGAAAGGGCCGGTGTTCGCCAACATCATCCTGGCCGACGAAATCAACCGGACCCCGCCCAAAACCCAGGCCGCGCTGCTCGAAAGCATGCAGGAGTACGCCGTGACGGTGGCCGGGCAGCGCTACCCGCTGGCGCGCCCGTTCTTCGTGCTCGCCACCCAGAACCCCATCGAGCAGGAAGGCACCTACCCGTTACCTGAAGCCCAACTCGACCGCTTCATGTTCAACATCGAGTTGGGCTACCCCAGCTACGAGGAGGAATTGAGCATCGTCAAGAACACGACGTCGGACCGCAAGCCGGTAGTGAGTAAGATTCTGCATTCGGCTGACATTCAAGCATATCAGGCGCTCGTGCGCCGGGTGCCGGTGGCCGACAACGTGGTCGAGTACGCCGTGGGCCTCGTGCAGCGCACCCGCCCAGGTACGCCCCGCGCCGCCGCCCGCGCCACCCAGCTGCTGGAGTGGGGTGCCGGCCCGCGCGCCAGCCAGTATTTGATTGTGGCCGCCAAGTGCAACGCCCTGCTCAGCGGCAAATATTCGCCCGACATCGAAGACGTGCGGGCCGTGGCCCTGCCCATCCTGCGCCACCGCCTCGTGCGCAACTTCCGCGCCGAGGCCGAAGGCGTCAGCGTGGAGCAGTTGGTGAAAGAACTACTTTGATTCAATGAGCAATTATCAATGAGCAATGAACAATGCTCGTTGATGCAGCCCGTTGCGAGTAAAGCGACGCGCTGACCAGGAAAATTGTTCATTGCTCATTGATAATTGATAATTGAAACATGGAGGTTCAAGCCTACTACCAGCAATTTGAGCGCAACGTGCGCGTCATTCTCGACGCGCTCGCCGCCGGCCTTGATTTGCGCACGACCGCCCTCGAAACCAGCCTGCCGCTGGAGGTTTACGTGCTGTGCGAGGTGCTCAACCAGGGCGCGGGCGAGCACTTCACGCTCACGGCAACTGGTGTAGCGCGGCTGGCTGAGTTTCAGCAGCAGTTTATGCGGCACGAGGAGCAAACGCTCGCCGCCATGCAGCGGGTGCTGGCCGATAAAACGTCCATCATGCGTACGCCCGAGGGCCGGGTTTTCACGAAGGAAATGCTCATTCGGCGGCTGGAGTTTTTCAACGAGGCCGCCCGGCAGGTGAACGTGATGCGCACCCAGCAGGCGCTGGGCAGCCCGCGCCAGTACGCTACCTAAACCGCGATTACGGCCGTGATTCAGACAGCTCGGCTATTACTCCGGCCCTACGAACCGACCGACGCGGACGCGTTCTTCGCCGTGCTCGACGTGAGCCGCGAGCGGCTCCGGGCTTCGTTCCCCGACCGCTTGCGGGCCGTGCCCGACCGGGCCGCCGTGGCTGAGCAGCTCGCGCTTTTTGCCGACGACTGGCGCACGGGGCGCTTCTACGTATTCGGAATCTGGCACCGACAGACGCTTGAGTATTTAGGCGACATCTGCCTGATGCCACAGGCGGGCGGGCAAGCTGAAATCGGCTACTACCTGGCCCCGGCCGCCGAAGGACAGGGCTACGCCCGCGAGGCGCTCGGCGCGGTGGTCGAGTTCGGGTTTAGGCCAACGGTGCGGGCCAAACGGCTGCTCGTGCGCTGCTTCGCCGACAACGCGCGGGCGCAAGCCGTGGCCCTGGCGCTGGGTTTCGTGGCCCAGGACGCTGGCGCGGACAAGGCAGCGGGCGGTTGGTTTCGGTTTGGGTTTTGGGATAGTCGGCCCCGGCCGGTCGCTATTCGGCGCTTTGTGCTGGCGAGGAGCGTGTAGCGTGGACTCTGCGAGTCCGCGCGGGGCGGGGCGGTGAGCTAAGCCTGAGCCTGCCGTGTTCGCGCCTGATGAAAGCCGTTGAACGCAGTGGATTGAAAATCAGTGCATGGCCCTGCTACATGCGGACTCGCAGAGTCCGCGCTACACTTCACTACTGCCCCACCCGCACCCGCCGCCCGACATTACCCAGCAGCCACTCCTGCCGAAAATTCAGGTACACCCCGAACGAGAAGTCGAGCAGCTTTTTGTTGAAATCATACACCGGCTCGACGCGCACCATAACGGCCGCCGCGTCGCTGACGCGAAAATCGCGCAAGAGGCGCACGAGCAGCAGCCGGCGCTCGGGGTCGGTGAAGCCGGGCGTACCGTAAATCGAAGCCACGGACTGATAATACGGCCCGCCGAGCGGCGAGTAGTAGTTGCTGCCGCGCCAGTAGCTGAGCATCAGGTCGCCGTAACGGGTTTCGAGGGTGCCGTTGAGATACAGCGCGTGGCCTCGCTGAAAGGGCAGGGCGAAGATGGACGAGTTGTCGGCGAAAAGCAGGCCGTAGGCGTTGAGGCGCACGGCTTGCAGCGCGCCTCGCCCTATCTGCCGTCGCGCCACCAGCCCGCTGGCGTAGTTGAAATACGTACGCACCGGCAGGCGCACTACGTCAATCTGCCCGCCGAAATGCCGCGCCGTGAACTGAAACGGCAAGTTTAGCTGCACCGGGCTGTCGTCGCCCGTCAGCCGGAAGCTGCTGCTGAGGCCGCCCGCGATTTCCTCCTGGTAGGTGCTGCCCACGTACTGCTGCCGCAACCAATTCACCCAGGCATCGAGAAACAGCCGCCGCGACTGCCGCCGGAACTGCAAGCCCTCTTCCAACGGCCTTAGCATTACACTCTCGAAATCGTACAGCGGCTCGATGTAGTCGTGGTGCAAATGCGGCCGAATGTTGCCGAAAATAAACTCATTATTGCCGCGCGTCCAGGTGGCGCGGAACGTGGGCCGTACCTGCTGCAACACCGGGTTGCCGAAGTCCTTCCACAAAAAAACGCCGGCTTCGAGGCGTAATTCTTTGATGGGGTAATAGACGAGCTGGGGGTTGAGCTGGGTGCCGAACAGCGTGTAGCCTTCGTTTATTTCGTTGAAATACTCGTTGTCCTTGAAGAACGTAAAGGCGTGAATCGAGAGCCGTAGCTCACCCGCCCGTGGTCTGCGCGAAGTGGAGAGGCTGTCGTTGGAAAACCTGTCTGGAAAACGCCGTTTTAACTCATCGGTTTGCTTGTTAAGGCTGTCAATGCTGCGGTGCTGCTCGGGCGATTGAGTATTCGACTTAACGTAGTAGATAGAATATTCCTGTTTACCCGGTAACTGCGAGATGAACGCGCGATTATCCAACTGCCCCCACGCCGGCCCGGCCGCCAAAAGCAGCCCCAGAAACCCGACTAAAATTTTTAGAAATTTGTCCATGAAACGCGGCCCGCGCCGGCACGAATGCCGCTGGTCGGGTGTTAGAAACGAGCGCCAAAAATCGGCCCCACGCGGGGCATTGGCGGGATTGCCGGAAACGGCGTAGTTTTACCAACCAAATACCTTCTTACACCCCCTCCCTCCGCATGGCCTTAGCAAACAAGAAAGCCGAAAAAGCCGAACCGACCGAAAAACCCGACAAAACCGCGCCCCGCGACTCGGCCGCCGAGCGGGCCAAATCCCTCGCCCTGACGATGGAGAAGCTCGACAAAGCCTTCGGCAAAGGTACCGTGATGAAACTCTCGGACCAGAAGGTGGTCGATGTGGCCGTTATCAGCACCGGCTCGCTCTCGCTCGACATCGCCCTCGGTGTGGGCGGCCTGCCCCGCGGCCGGGTGGTCGAAATCTACGGCCCCGAATCAAGCGGCAAAACGACGCTCACCATGCACGCCATCGCCGAGGCCCAAAAAGCTGGCGGCATGGCCGCGTTCATCGATGCCGAGCACGCCTTCGACCCGATTTACGCCCAGCGCCTAGGCATCGACACGGCCAACCTCATCATCGCGCAGCCCGACAACGGCGAGCAGGCCCTCGAAATCGCCGACCAGCTCATCTCGTCCGGCGCGATTGACATTATTGTCATTGACTCCGTGGCCGCGCTCGTGCCCAAAGGCGAGTTGGAAGGCGACATGGGCGACTCGAAAGTTGGCCTGCACGCCCGCCTCATGAGCCAGGCGTTGCGCAAGCTCACCGGCACGATTAATAAAACGAACTGCCTGTGCATTTTCATCAACCAGCTGCGCGAGAAAATCGGGGTCATGTTCGGCTCGCCCGAAACGACGACCGGCGGTAATGCGCTCAAGTTCTACGCCTCGGTGCGCCTGGATATTCGTCGCCTGGCCCAGATTAAGGAAGATAAGGATAACGTGACTGGCAACCGCACGAAGGTGAAGGTGGTGAAGAACAAAGTCGCGCCGCCGTTCAAAGTGGTCGAGTTTGACATCATCTACGGCCTGGGCATCAGCAAGGTGGGCGAAATCGTGGACCTGGGCGTGGACATGGGCATCATCGGCAAGTCCGGCTCGTGGTTCAACTACGGCGAGCAGAAAATCGGCCAGGGCCGCGAAGCCGTCAAGACCCTATTGCTCGACAACCCCGAGCTGGCCGACGAGATTGAAGCCAAAATCCGCGTCATGGCCAAAGGCGACGATGCCGTGATTCCGGTGGATATGAGCGGGCCGGAAGACGGCGACGACACGCTGTAGGCGGTGAGATGGTGAACTGGTGAGGTGGTGAGTTTTGCTCGCTGTTGTCCGCCTTGACGGACGAGAAAAAACTCACTATTTCACCAGTTCACCATCTCACCAACAAAAAGCCCCGTGGCCAACCGGCCGCGGGGCTTTTTGCGTACGTGGGCCGGCCGCGCGCTTACTTTTGCGGGGCTGGCATTCAGTTTGTAAAGCCGGCGACCATGAGGCTATATTTTACTTGTTGGCAGCGCGGCCTGCCGTTGGGGTTGCTGCTGCTCAGCTCCGCGTTCACCCAGCAGCTGGGGCCGGGCGAGCCGGCCCGGCTCTGGCCCAACGACAGCTTTCGGGCGGGCGAAACGTTGCGCTACAAAGTGCATTACGGAGTGCTCAACGCGGGCGAAGCGACCGTCGAGACGGGCCGCAACCTGGAAATGCTCAACGGCCGGCCCTGCTACCGGGCCAGCGTAAGCGGGCGCAGCACCGGCTCGGTGGACTTTTTCATGCGGGTGCGCGACCAGTGGCGCTCGCTCATCGACACGGCCAGCATTCTGCCGCTACGCGCCTCGCGCGACATTCAGGAAAGCAGCTACCGCAAGAAAGAAGTCGTGGATTTCGACCATGACCACGACCTGGTAAACGTGCTGCAAACCCACACCAAAGAGCCGATTCACTACGTGTTCCGGGTGCCTAATAATGCCCAGGAGCTGGTCAGCGGCTTTTATTATCTGCGGACGCTCAACTACGAGCACCTCAAGCCCGGCGACCTGATTCGGATGAACGGCTTCTTCGACGAATCGTCCTTCAACCTGGAAATCGTGTACCGGGGCCGCGAGGTGATTGACACTAAAGCTGGCCCAGTTCACGTGCTAAAGCTCGTGCCAAGAATGCCCAACAACCGCATCTTCCGCGGCGAGGATGCCATCAAGATTTACCTCTCCGACGACCGCAACAAGATTCCGGTGCTCTTCCAGGCTGAGCTATTCGTGGGGTCGGTGAAGGTGGATTTGTATAAGTATGACGGGTTGAAGTATCGGCTGAATACGGCGGGACAGCGGTGAGGCAGTCGCGTCACAATAACGTAACACGCCCGGCGCGGCGGGCCGGGTAATTTTGCGGCGCGAGAGCTACTGTCCCTTTCGCGCCCGCTCCGTGGCTACTTCCACCCAACAACGGTCGGCGCAAGCCAAATCGGCCGCTTACAAGATTCTGGTGGTGGACGATGACCCCGACATCGTGGAGCTGCTCGACTTCAACCTGAAAAAGGAAGGCTACCTGACGGCCTCGGCCGCCGACGGCCGGCAGGCGCTCACCGTGGCCCAGGAGTTCAACCCCGACATCATCCTGCTCGACGTGATGATGCCCCACTTGGACGGCATCGCCACCTGCCGGCTCTTGCGCGAGCAGCCCAAATTCAAGGATACGTACATTCTGTTTCTGACGGCCCGCGCCGAGGAGTTCTCCGAGGTGGCCGCCTTCGAGGCCGGGGCCGACGACTTTCTGGCCAAGCCCATCAAGCCCCGGGCGCTGCTGAGCCGGCTGGCGGCCATCGTGCGCCGCGACCAGGACCCGCACGCGGGCGTGGATGCCATCGAAATCAACGGCTTGCGCATCGACCGCACCGGCTTCGCCGTCTATCAGGAAGGCCGCAAAATCACCTTGCCCAAGAAGGAATTCGAGCTGCTCGCCTTCCTGGCCGCCGCCCCACACAAGGTGTTCAGCCGCGACGAGCTGCTGCAGAATATCTGGGGCAACGACGTGTTCGTGCTCGCCCGCACCGTGGACGTGCACGTGCGCAAGGTGCGCGAGAAAGTCGGCGACCACCACATCCAAACCATTAAGGGCGTGGGCTATAAGTTTAACGCGGACTGAGTTTAATGTGCTGATGTGGTGGATGTGCTGATGTGCTGATGTGCTGATATTATGGATATGCTGATGTGCGAATGATTTCAAAAGCCGGCTCTACTTGGGGGCCGGCTTTATCTTTGAAGGCTCGCAAATGTGCTCATTCGCACATCCGCACATTAACCACATTAGCACATTAAAAAATGTCTTCCCGCGCCGTGGCCCTGCTCATCGCGCTGCTGGTGGCGGGCGTGCTGACGGCTTTCGCGTGGATGGTGCCGGGCCTGCCGACCAATCAGGCGTTTCTGACGGCGGGCATCACGCTGGCGGCCTGCTTTCTGCTGGTATATCTCGCGTTTGAGGCGCTGATTTTTCGGGAGATAAACGGGCTGTACTCGCGGTTGGAGCACATCAAGCGTAAGGAATTCAAGAAGCTGAGCAACAAGTTCTTGTTTCGCTCCGAGCCGCTGCGGCGTATCGGCGACGAAATCGTGCAGATGGCCGAGCGGCGGCAGCAGGAGCTGGACGAGCTGAAACGTCTGCAAGCGTTGCGGCGCGAGTTTCTGGCCGATGTCTCGCACGAGCTGAAAACCCCGCTCTTTGCCGCTCAGGGCTTCGTGCTGACCATTTTGGAGGGCGAGGAAGAGCCGAACGGCGCGGGCGAAGGTGGCGAAAGTGAAGGCATGGACCCGGCCACCCGGCGCAAGTTTTTGCGCCGCGCCGCCGCCAGCCTGGAGTCGCTCGACGCGCTGGTGCAGGATTTGGTCACCATCTCCCAGCTCGAAAAAGGGGTCATTCGGATGCGGCGGCAGCGGTTCGACCTCGTGGCCCTGGTCCACGAGATTTTTGAGCTGCTGGAGCAACAGGCCCAGCGGCGGGGCACGACGCTCAGCTTATTCCCGCCCCATTTGGCCCAGCAGGAAATCCCGGTCGTGGCCGACCGCAACCGCATTCGGCAGGTACTCATCAACTTAATTGACAATGCTATCAAGTACGGCCGCGATGAGCACGGGCACGTCGTAGTGGCGCTCGTGCCGGGCCGGAGTGGGGTGCGCGTGGCCGTGCGCGACGACGGGGCCGGCATCGCCCCCGAGCACCAAGCGCGCGTCTTCGAGCGGTTTTACCGGGTCGACAAGAGCCGCTCGCGCGCGGCCGGCGGCTCGGGCCTGGGCCTGGCCATCAGCAAGCACATCGTGGAAGCCCACAAGTCGGCGATTCAGATTAAGAGCGAGCTGGGCGCGGGCACGAGCATGGAGTTCAAGCTGCCGCGCCCCAAAAGTGGCGCGAGCTTCAGTTCGTAGTCGAAAGGTTGTCTGTTGTTGGTTACCAGTTAGGCATAAGACAACCAGCTGACTGGCACTTGAGAACGGGTGGTGGCCAACTCACGTACCGGCGAACCACCACTTGCGGGCGACCTTTGCCGCTGCCACCGCGAGTTGAAGCTCGCGCCACTTTGCCCATGAAGCCGCCCAAATTCCAAGACCTGATTTTATTCGAGAGCGACGACTACCTGGTCGTGAACAAGCCGCCGTTTCTGGCGACGCTCGACGAGCGCATCGGCGTGGCGCCGAGTTTGTTGCGGCTGGCGCGCGACTACGCCGACGATGCCCAGGTGGGCCACCGCCTCGACCGCGACACGAGCGGCGCGCTCGCCCTGGCCAAGCACCCCGAAGCGTACCGCCACCTGGCCATGCAGTTCGAGAACCGCGAGGTGAACAAGATTTACCACGCCGTAACCTGGGGCGCGCCGCCGCTGGAGAAATTCATCGTGGAGCGCAACATCGAAACCACCAAGAGCGGCAAAGCGCGGCTGGCTTACAAGGGCAAGCCCGCCGAAACCCGCTTCACGACCCTCGAAACCTACGCCCGCCACGCCCTCGTGCAAGCCGAGCCGGTGACGGGCCGTCAGCACCAGATTCGGCTGCACCTGGCCTACGTCGAGACCCCCATCGTGGGCGACACGCTCTACGGCGGCGAGGATTTCTTTTTGTCCTCGCTCAAAAAGAAATTCAACCTCAAAGAAGGCGAAACCGAGCAGCCCTTCATCAAAAGGTTTGCGCTGCACGCCGCGCGCCTCGGTTTCGCCGGGCTGAGCGGCGAGCGCATCGAGGTGGAAGCGCCGTATCCGAAGGATTTTCGGGTGCTGGTCGAGACGCTGCGGCAGTATGCCTAAATCAAATGCGCTTTCGCATTGACTTATAGACCATCACATGAGCCTCATCAATGACTATTAACATACCTCAGCAAACCTACTTGTCTCCTTTGAAAGTCAATGCTTTACTCTTGACAGGCATCGTGGCGGCATTCTTTTTGACACAATTACTTGTAAAATTGGGAGTACTCCAAAATCAACTCAATATTTACTTGACGCTAATTACTATTTTACGAGTGAGCTTCGTGGGATTGATTTTCAATATTGTTATGGCAAGCATCAAACTTGTAAAACGTCAGCCCAAACTAATTTTTGCTTATGTTGTAGGGGCAATAATGCAATCAATCCCATTCTGGGTACTACACTACGCTATAAACAGGATAGTGATGCCACCTCCAACTTGGAATTGGTGGTGGTGGACTGGCCTTGTCTCGCCTAATGTTTAAGCTGTCCATCCGCTCCCTAGATATCATTTGATTTTCTCGAACACTATTACCCGGCAACTGCCGCCGCCGGGGTCGTCGGGCTGGCGCACGGCCGTGGCGGCCCAGCGCTGGCGGAAGCGCGGGTCGGCGGCGATGGTTTGCAGCTCCAGGTGGCCTTCGACGCGGCTGAACCAGTCGTCCCAGAATAGCAAAGCTCCGACGGGTAGCGGGTCGAGTTCTATTCGATGCGGGCGTGGCTTACCGTTGGGCAGGCGGGCTACGGAGTCGAACACTTGAATGGCCAGGGCGCGGACCAGGGCGGGGTGCTCGGCGACGAGCGGGCGACGCGGGCCGACGGGCAGCTGCCGGTACCAGGCGGCGGCCTGCTCGGCCAGGGTCACGTCGCCGGGCTGGGCGAAATCGCGCTGCCAGCGAAAGCCCACGCGCAAGCCGGTGAAGAGCAATAGCACCGTTAGCGAGCTTGTGGCCAGCACGATGCGACGGCGCGCGACGGCCGAGCTGGTTAGCCCCACTAACAGCCCCAGCCCGCGCACCGCCACCACGGCCAGCAGCGGCGTGAGCACGGTGAGCACCCGCGTGAGGCCCGCCGAGCCAAATATTCCCAGCGCCCAAAACACGGTGTGCGCCCCCACGAAGGTGGCAATGCTGCCGTAAACGAGCAGTAATTCGGCCTGGAAGCGCGGGTCGGCCCAGGGCGCATCGCGCCGAAGCAGGCGGGCTACTTGCGCCCCCGCGCCCAGCAGCACGAGGGCGAAGGGTACGATGCCGAGCAGAAACAGCAGCCCCACCACGAACGTCATCCAGTCGCCGTGGCCGTAGGGCGAGACCGTCGGGTACGGATTGCGCCCGAACACCCAGCCCCACTCGCCCAGCACCAGCCCGCCGACCACGGTATAGACGGCGTAGCCGAGCAGCAGCCCCGGCAGCCGCGCCCAGCGCCGTTGCCACACCAGGTACACCACCCACACGCCGAGCATAATAAATCCCTCGGAGCGCACGAACGGCAGCCACGATACAAGCGCCGCCGACCAGCCCGCCCGCCCGCCCACGGCCAGCGCCACCGCCCCCACCAGCACCAGCCCAAAGAGCGGCTCGGTCAGGCCCGAAAACTGGATGCGGAAATAATCGGGCGCGGCGTAGCAGAACAGCACCGCCAGCGCCGCCAGCGACAGCTCCAGCCCGCGCGCCACCCGAAAGCTGAGCCAGGCCGAAGCCGCCACCAGCGCGCATTGCGTCAGCATGACCGCCCGAAAGCCGAGCTGCGCCGGCCCGGCCATGAGCAGCGTAAAGAGCGGCTTGGCCCAGGAGCTAAACAGGTTGAGCGGGTGCCGGGGTACACTGCGGGCGTAGAGGTAGTGCTGAATGCTGTCGCCCGCGTCGTAAGAGTTAGCGGTAATAAAGACGAAGGCTACCGACACGAGCACGCCCACTGCCCACAGCCGCCCGGCCAGACGCGACGAGCTTAGGTGGTCGGCAGAATCGGGTAAGGAAGTCATCAACTAAGGAGGGTGTGGAGGCTGGTGGCGGCCCGCGCTGGCCCCACCGGGAGCAAAAGTAACCCGGCTCCTATCCCAGCTCCGGCCGCGTCGGCTTATTGCCGACTGACCAATCGGCCGGGCTGGCTTGCTTATTCGCCGGCAAGACAGTACCTTTGTGTCCGTTTTGCCCCAATCCCGTCCGGGTTGGGGTTTATTGTCAATTATTTAGCCGGTAGCACGCTACCAATAGTATGGACCACCTGAGCTTCAAGACGACCCACGTCAATAAGGCCAACGCCCAGAAAAACTGGGTTATCGTAGATGCCGGCGTGGCCCCGCTCGGCCGCGTTTGCTCGCAGATTGCCAACCTGTTGCGCGGCAAGCACAAGCCCTCGTTCACGCCCAACTCCGACTGCGGCGACAACGTGATTGTGCTCAACGCCGACAAGCTGCGCGTGACGGGCAAAAAACTTAACGAGAAACTCTACATCTCGCACTCCGGCTACCCCGGCGGCCAGAAGCAGCGCACCCTGCGCGAGCAGATGAGCCGCGACTCGCGCAAAGCCATCGAGCACGCCGTGAAAGGCATGCTGCAAGGCAACCGCCTCGGCGCCGCCCAATTCCGCAACCTGTACGTGTATGCCGGCTCGGAGCACCCGCACGAGGCCCAGCAGCCTCAGCCGTACGAGCTGAAAAACCTGTAGTTTTTTTGATGTGCTGATGTGGGAGATGTGCCAATGTGCTGATTACTCGGCGCGTTGTCCTTCTTATCAGCACATTCGCACATCTCCCACATCAGCACATTTTTTTAATTTTAATGGCAGCAACTAACACTTCTGGTAGAAGAAAAACCTCGGTGGCCCGCATCTACATGCAGGCCGGGCAAGGGAATATCACTATCAATGACCGGGACATGAAGTCCTACTTCGCCAACGAGCTGTTGGAGAACATCGTCAATCAGCCCCTGGCCACGATGGAGCAGGTCGGCCAGTACGACATCAAGGTGAACGTGCACGGCGGCGGCATCGCCGGCCAGGCGGAGGCTATTCGCCTCGCCATCACGAAAGCCTTGGTGAGCGACAACGCCGAGGCCCGCCCGGCCCTGAAAAAAGAGGGCTTTTTGACGCGCGACCCCCGCATGGTCGAGCGCAAGAAGTTCGGCAAGCGCAAGGCCCGCCGCTCGTTCCAGTTCTCCAAACGCTAAAATCCGACGAGATAACTTATTATGGCTCAGTCCACCACCTACAAAGAGCTGCTTGACGCGGGTGCCCATTTCGGCCACCTCACGCGCAAGTGGGACCCCAAAATGGCGCCGTACATCTTCATGGAGAAGAACGGCATCCACATCATTGACCTGAACAAGACGCTGGCTTCGCTCGACTACGCGGCCAACGCTATTCGCAACATCGCCAAGAGCGGCCGCAAGGTCATGTTCGTGGCTACCAAGAAGCAGGCCCAGGAGATTGTGCAGACCGAGGCGACGCGCCTCAAGATGCCCTTCGTGACGGACCGCTGGCTGGGCGGGATGCTGACGAACTTCGCCACCATCCGCAAGAGCCTCAAGAAGATGAGCACCATCGACAAGATGGTAAAAGAAAACACCGCCTACGCCGCCCTGGCCAAGCGCGAGAAGCTGATGATGAACCGCGAGCGCGAAAAGCTCGACCGCGTTCTCGGTGGCATCGCCGACTTGAGCCGCCTGCCGGCCGCCCTGTTCGTGGTGGACGTGAAGCGCGAACACATCGCGGTGAAAGAAGCCCAGAAGCTCGGCATTCCGGTGTTCGCCATCTGCGACACCAACTCGAACCCCGACCTCGTGCAGTTCGCCATTCCGGCCAACGACGACGCTTCGAAATCCATCCAGCTCATCGTGAGCGTGATGGGCAAAGCCATCGAGGACGGCTTGTCGGAGCGCAAAGTGGACAAGGAGGATGCCGACCGCAAGGAAGCCGACGAAGCCGCCATCGCCGAGAAGACAGCCGCCGACGCGCCGACCACCGAAGGCTAAGCCCCGCGTTTTTAGATTTGCCTGAAGAGGGGAACGGTCGAGGCAACAGGCTTGGCGGTTCCCCTTTTCGATGTAGCGCGGACTCTGCGAGTCCGCGCGTGAGTTTTCCAACTTTCACCCTCCAACTCGCGGACTCTCAGAGTCCGCGCTACCTTATGGCCGCTATCACCGCCGCTGACGTGAACAAGCTCCGCACCATGACCGGTGCGGGCATGATGGATTGCAAAAAAGCCCTGACCGAAGCCGAGGGCGACTTCGAGGCTGCCCGCGATATTTTGCGCAAGCAAGGTCAGAAAATCGCCGACAAGCGCGTCGATAACGAAACGTCCGAGGGCCTCGTGCTGGTGCAGGTGAGCGCCGACGGCACCCACGGCAAGCTCGTGGCGCTGGCTTGCGAAACCGAGTCGGTGGCTAAAGTCGCCAACTTCCGCGAGCTGGTGCAGCAGGTGCTCGACGCCGCCGTGCGGACCGATGCCGGCACGAAAGAGGACTTGCTCGCCACCAAAGAAGCCGACGGGATGACCGTGCAGGAGCACATCACCGACCTGATGGGCAAAATCGGCGAGAAGCTCGACCTAAGCTACGCCACCCTGACGGCCGAGAAAGTGGCCTCCTACATTCACTCCGACAACAAGAAGGGCGTGCTCGTGGGCCTCAAAAACGTGGGTTCGGCCGATGCCGCCGCGCTGGGCCGCGACGTGGCCATGCAAATCGTGGCCATGAAGCCCGTCGCCGTGGACAAGGACGGCGTGGATGCCGGCACGGTGGAGCGCGAAATTGAAATCGGCAAGGAGCAGGCCCGCGCCGAGGGCAAGCCCGAAGCCATGCTCGAAAAAATCGCGCAAGGCAAGCTCAACAAATTTTACAAAGACAACACGCTCCTCAACCAGGAATTCGTGAAGGACAACTCGCTCACCATCGCCCAGCTGCTCGACAAAGCCTCGAAGGGCATGACGGTGTCGGCGTTCAAGCGCGTGGTGATTGGGGGGTAATTTGTTTTGAGTTTTGGAATGGGAAAGCCCGCTGGCATTGTTGCTAGCGGGCTTTTTTACTGTTTAGTCGGCTTACGCTGATTCATTTGCTTAGTCATTTCGGTCATTCCATTCAGATAACTTTGTAACGGTTCTAACCCAATATTCGCACGACGTTCATCTACATTTTGCGGGTCGCGCAACGACACAGGGACGGCTACGACCTTGCTAAAATCCCCATTTATCATCCCTCTGTACGTGAGTTGAGTTCCGTACTCCTGAAGCTGCCCGGCATTGACTGCTATCCGGTCTGTGAGGTAGGCGAATTTGCTGGAACTGGCGTTTTTCTTTTTGCTTTCGGGCAGCATCAACCGTAGCACCTGCCGCTGAAAATCGGGGTGTGCGTCGGCGTGCTGCACGAGCAGCCAAAAGTTGTCAGAGCTTTTTTCACCTACTTGTCTGAAGCCAGGGTAGCCATACTGACGCACAATTTTCTCCAGCAACGGCTGATGCCGGGCAAAGTTGAGTTTCTCTACTTCCACTAAATTGCGAGACGTGCTATCCGGCTGTTGCTGCATCAGTCGCTGCATGGGCCACTGGTCCACACATGCGAGGCTATCCAGGGTTTTGCTGAGCTTCGGGTAAAGCACGGGCAGCTTGGTCTGGGCGGCGGCTACGAGGCAAACTGAGTCCAGCAACAGCAAAATAATCAGGGTTTTCATTCGCTCACAAATCAAATGGGTTCAGCACCGCCAGGCCGGTAAGCCGCGCGAAATCCTTCGTGTTTCGAGTCAGCAAGGTCAAGCCATGCACCAGGGCCGTGGCGGCGATGATGGCATCGGGCACTTCCATTTTTCGCTGACGACGAAAGGCGATAATCTGTCGCACGACGGCCTCGTCAAGCACATGGTAGATGAAGGCCGTTTTTACAAACTCATTCAGGCGTAGCAATTCGTCGGCTGAACTCTTGGGGCTGGCGAACAGCTCTATTTGCGTGATTACCGAAATAGCCGGCACGAGGCCCGCCACGAAGCGTTTGCCGGCCAGCGGCAGTGTGGTACCGAAGAAGCCAATGATTACGTTGGTATCCATCAGGAATTGCGGTCCCATTCGCGGCGGCTTGCTTCGGAGCGTTGCAAAATATCCTGCGCGGTTTCATCGCTCAGAATCCCCCAGAACTGAGCCATTACGCCGGGCTTTGGCTCCTCTTCCGTGATTTCCTCCACGGCGTAGAGCAACATTTCCAGTTTTTTGCCAATGTATTGCGGCGGTACGGATATTAAAATTTCGGCTTGCTGGGGGGTGATGCTGGTGCGGACCATAATCAGGTAGTTTTAAGAAAAATAAACTTACGGCTTAACGGGTGCGGCCGCCGTGTCGCGAATTATTGTTTGGTCGGGATTGGAGCGGGCCGGCGCGGGCTTCGCTGGCGCGACCACCGAATCCGCCCGAAACGTGCTCGCCGCCGCCGGCACCACCGGGCGCGCCACCGGCAGTGGGGCGACGCGCACGGTTTCGGGAGCCGCGACGGGTGGCAGGGTGAGCTGCTCGGACTGGGGGCCGGTTTCGGGGCGGGTGCGGACGGTGTCGGCGGGGGTTTGGGAGGTGCTGGTCAGGTGCTCGTCGGTTTTAGGGGGCAGGCCGAAGAGCAGGTAGCCAAAGACGGCCAGCAGCAGCAGCACCCCGCCGATGGCGAAAATCAGCGTGAGCGGGTTGCGCTCGCGGGCATACTCGTCGGGGGCGGGCGGGTCGGCGGCGGCGGGCGCGCGGTCGGCTTCGATGACGGGCACCATGCTCGGGGCCAGAGCCGCCATCCAGTCTTGCGGCCGAAGCGGGACGGCGGCGGGCGGCGCGTAAGTATCCACTTCTTCAACCACGGGCGGCGCTGCTTCAACGGGGGCATCGGCGGCGGCCGGCGAGTCGGCCGGATTAGCGGTGACCGGAAACGGCGCGGCTAACTCTGAGAAGCTAGCTGCAACGGCCGGAGCGAGCGAGTCAGCGGGCGCGGCCGGCGTGGGCGACAGAGCGGCGGCGGACGCGACTGCCACCGTATCAGATTCGACGGGCGCGACGGAGCCGGACATCAGCGGTTCCGCTGGGGCAGCGTCGGTGCCGGGTGGGTTGGCAACGGCGGGGCCGAAGATGAGCTGCTGCTTCAGGGCCTCGAATTCGGCGGGCGTGAGCGTGCCCGCGTCGAGCATTTCGCGCAGCTGACGCAACGTGGCAAGGGACGAGTTAGGGTCGGGATTCACGGCAGAGGGTCTAAAAAGCGGCTTATTTACCGATAGCGCTCAGGCGCTCGCGCCGACGCTGCAACACCTGGCGGCTGGTTTCGCGCAACGCGGCGTTGCCCACGAGCTGGGTGCTGTCCTGGCGCAGCTGCTGGCGATTGGCCTCGTTCTGACGCTTGAGGTCCTCGATGCGCTTGAGGTTGTTGGCCGTGTTGTTGCGGATCGATTCGACGTTGCGGTCGAGCTTGTCGCGCTGCTTTTCGAGGGCGGCCAGGTTGGCCTCGGCTTCGGCCACGCGCTGGCGGTAGGCGTTGAGGCGAGCGGCGGGGGCGTAGGTTTCGAGGATGGCCCGCAGGCGACTGAACTCGGGGGCCGACAAATCGGGCGAGAAGAAGGGCTGGTCGCCCTTGCCGCCGTACGCGCCGAAAAATGCCACCTCGGTGGTCGAGTCGGCCAGGGTGGTGAAGGCGGCGTAGAGGTCGGCCGGGCGGCTGGCGAGCGTGGCGATAACGGCCTCTTTGGCCGTGATGACGTTTTTTTTGTTCAAGCCCAGCAGCCCGCCCAGCCCGCCCCGGAACGAGACGCGGTAGGTGTCTTTCATGTACGACTGCCAGAAGTCGCGGGTCTGGTCGAGCGGGCCATCCACGACCACGTTCACGCTGGCTTGCGAGCGGCCGGCGTAGGGCAGCTGCCCGGTGCGGACCTGATACAGTTGAGCGGCGGCGGGCGTGGTGCCGAGCAGCGCGGCCAGCAAAGTCAGCAGATAAAAAGGGCGCATGAGAAGCAGAAAGTTAGCGTTGAATCTGGTTTTTACATTTACAAACTCCTCTTACGCGCTCTTCGAGAAGTTCGCGCGGAGAGCGCGGAGCTAAGCCGCGGAGGAACGCAGAGTTCTGAGAACGGGCGACTACCGCAGCTCGTGACGCTCGAACGCGGCGCGCAGGTCTTGGTGCATGGCCGCGAAGCGGGCGACGGCGGCGGCCACGAACTCGTCGTCGAGCAGCTGCCGGATTTCCTGGTCGGGCGGGGCCTGGCCGCTCAGGCTCAGCTCGGGCACTTTGTAGGTTTGTTCGAGCGGGCCTTGTTCGAGCTTGAGCAGGTACTTGCCGTTCCAGGCCAGCAGCGTGATTTTGACTTCAGGGTGGGGCAAGTCGGCGACGTGGCGCATGAGAATCAAGAGAGTAGCCGCGGCGAAGATAGGACCGGCAGGGTGGTGGCGAGGCGCGGTTTTAGGGAGCGGCGACAGGTTTACTCTTTCGGCAGCGGCCGGGCCTTGCTTCGCTGACCCTCGGTGGGGTTACGCCGTCAGCTCTTCGGTCACCTTATCCAAATCGGCGCTCACTTTTTGCAGGAACGCGAGCTGCTCGGCCAGGGCGCGGTCGGGCGCGGCGGTTTCGGCGGGAGCGACAGGAGGGCGCGTTTCGGCGGCCGACATGGCAGGCGACGCAGCCGTTTCGGGTGAGGCGGGCGCGCCGAGGCGGGCCAGCCCGCGACCCAGCGCGACCTGGGCGCCGAGCAGGGCGCGGTGGCTTTCGGGCGGGCCGCCGGGTGCGGCCGACCCGGCGGCCCGCCCGGCGGGCGCGTCAGCAAGCGTGGCCGACAAGGCCGAAATATTGGCCGAGAGAATGTGATTCAACACCACGAACTCGTGGACTTCGGCGGGGTGGCGCTGGGTGCGGCGCGGCTCGGAGAGCATCCGCTGAAAGGCGGCGGCCAGGTTGGCCGAGGCCACATAGACGTCTTTGCGCAGCAGCCGGTACGTGGTGAGCGGCACCGGCCGGCCGGCGAGGCGGTCGGCGAGCTGACGCAGATACGCCAGGTTGGCTTGCAGCGTGGCCCGGAGCAAATCGGGCAGCTGCTCGCTTTCCCAGCGCGGAAACAGCAGCCGCGCCGTGCCCAGCGCCAGCAGGCAGCCCAGCACCGTGTCGGCCACGCGCTCACGGATGACGCCGAGGTAGCTCAGGCCGAAGAAGCTGAACATAATCAGCAGGTAGGCCGTCAGAAACACGACCGTAACCAGGTACTTGGTGCGCGAAAACGTGTAGGCCACGACCATAAAAACGAGCAGAATGACGAAGCGCGCGTCGGCCCCCGACACGGCCCAGAGCACGGCCGCCCCGAGCGCCCCGCCGCCGAGCGTGCCCAGGATGCGCTGCACGTTGCGCTCCCGCGTGAGGCTGAAGCCGGGCTTGAGCATGAGAATGACCGTCATCAGAATCCAGTAGTTGTGCTGGCCGTGCCAGAGCAACTCGGCCAGTCCGAAGGCCAGCCCGGCGGCCACGGCCATGCGCACCGCGTGGCGGAACACGGCCGAGCCGAGGGTCAGGTTCTGGCCGAAAGCCCGCCACTGCAGCTCCTGGTGGGCCACGAACTGGGCGTGGCCGGCCACGCGGGCCGGGTCGGGGGTGAGGCGGGCGGCGAGGGCCTCGTCGAAGTAGTCGCGCAGGCTTTGGACGCGGCGGCTCATGTCGCGCAGGCTCACCAGCACCCGCAGCAGCACCCGCCCGTTCAGGCCCAAACCGAAGGCCGGGTTGGGGGCGGGCACGGCCGCCAGGCGGGCTTGCAGCGCGGCCAGGGCGGGGGCGCGGTCGGGCGGCGCGCCGGCGTAGGGGCGGTTGGCCACCACGTGCGACCCCAGCCCGTCGAGGTCGCTGGCCAGGGCCAGTATCAAAGCCTGAAAATCGGCCAGCACGCCGCTCGGCCCGAAGGCCGCGTGCAGGGCCGCGTAGTCGTAGTAGCCGGCCGTGATGTGCTCGTACAAGTCCACGGCTTCGGCGAAAGCCAGCACGAGGCGGCGGCCGGCGGCGGTGCTTTCGCTCACGATTTGGCGCGAGCGGAAAAGCTGGTCGCGGGCTGCTTCCTGCTTTTCATTGACGACGACCTGCTGGGCTACGAGGCCGCGAAACGCCGCGTCGAGGTCGGTAGCGGGGTCGTAGAAGTCGGCCTTGAGGCGCAGAAACCCGGCTACCGCGTGCAGGCATTCGCCGAGCGCCTGCTGGGCGGCACGGTAGGGCTGCACCTGCTTTTGCAGCAAGGCCAGCAGCAAGTACCACGCGCCGCCCGCCCCCAGAAACGCCGTGTGGCGCAGCAGCTCGGCCCCGTCGGCCGGCGGGTGAGCCAGCGTGAGGGCCAGCGCCAGCAGCGCCGCCGACCCCACCGCCCCGGCCCGCGCGCCCCATACGAGCAGCATCGTCAGCCCAAAGCTCAGTCCCACGATGATTAGACCCAGCGCGAGCCGGTGTTCGGCCAGCGCCCCGGTGAGCGCGGCCACGACCAGCACCAGCCCCAGGGCGGCGAGCAAGCCATTGCGGCGGTGCTGCCAGGGGCCGGGCGTGTCGGTCACGCTCAGGCACACGGCCCCGGTGCTGGCCGTGATGCCCGCCGCCAGCTGCCCGAGCTGCGCGCCCGCCACGGCCGGCAGCACCAGGGCCAGCGTCGTGCGCAGCCCGTCGGAGAAGTTCTGACTGAAGAAAAAGTACGCCAGCTCGCGGCGCGTGGGCAGGTGCATGTTTCTGGTTTCTGGTTTCTGGTTTCTTGTTTCTTGTTTCTTGTTTTCAGGGCGCAAGTTCTCGCGGAGTTCCGCAAAGGCCTGCGCAGAGGTTCGCAGAGTTAAAGGCGCGCTACCTTGCCCGGCTTAAGTTTGAAACAAGAAACAAGAAACAAGAAACAAGAAACAAGAAACAAGAAACCTCTACCCCTTCGCCAAATCCGAATTGGCCGGCCCGGCCAGCAGCTCGCCCAGGGCGGTAAAGCGCGAGCCGTGGCAGGGGCAGTCCCAGCTGGTTTCGAGCGGGTTCCAGTGCACGACGCAGCCCAGGTGGGGGCAGATGGCCGAGCACTCGTGCAGCGCGCCGGCCGGGTCGCGGTAGGCGGCGATTTTGCTCAGGCCCCGGCGCACCACGGCACCTTGCCCGGCGGCGATGTCGTCCACCGAGGCCACGTCGCCGCCCGTCAGCAGCTCGGTGTAGTCGGCGACTACTTTCAGGTTTTCCTTGACGAACTCCGCCGCCGACTCGCGCTTGACGGTCACGCGGCCGGGGTCGTAGAGCTGCTCGAACGGGTTTTCGCGCTCCTGAATCAGGTCCGTAACGAGGCGCGCGCCGAGCGTGCCGTGGGTCGTGCCCTGGCCCGAGTCGCCGGTGATGATGAACACGTTGTCGCGGTCCACGGGGTTGCGGCCGGCGTAGCCCAGGCCATCGACCGCCTCCAGCACCTGCCCGCTCCAGCGGTATTCTAGTTTGAGGATTTTCGCGCCGAACTGCTCGCGGGTCCAGGCTTCCAGGGTGTCAAGGTGGCTTTCGGGGTCGGGTTCGTGGCCGGTTTTGTGGTCTTCGCCGCCCACCAGCAGCAGGTCGTAATCGGCCCCGTCCACGGCTTGCAGCCGGAGGTAGTGGTAGGGGTCGGTCGTGTCCCAGTACAAGGCGCGGGCCACGGAGCCGCGCGGCACCCGCGCCGCCACCACGTAGGTGCGGTACGGGGCCTGCTTGGTGTGCATCACCACCCGGTCGTTGAAGGGCGAATTGGTGGCCACGACAATGCCGCGCGAGGCGGCAATCTTAAACCCGTCCGTCGTGACGACGCGCGCGGCCGCCCCACCGCGCAGCTCGTCGGCGTGGGTGCGGCAGTGGATGCGCCCGCCGTGCCGCCCGATGGCTTCGGCCAGCCCGGCCAGGTAATTCAAGATGTGAAACTCCCCTTGGTTCGGAAACTCCAGGCACTCGCCGGTGTCGAAGCCCGCCGACGGGCCGGCCGACTCCAGCCAGCGGGCGGCGGTGTGGCCCGCGCGCCGGGCGGCGGCCAGCTCGTCGAGCATTTCCTGGTGGCTCGTGTCGGGCGCGCGAAACAGGTAACCCGGCAGGCGGGCGTAGTCGCAGGCAATGTTTTCGGCCCGCACGATGTCGCCAATCAGGTCAATCGCCTCGCCGTGGCTTTGGGCGGCCAGGCGCGAACCTTCCTCGCCGTGCATCTGCTCCAGCTCCACGAAGCCGGCATCCATCATGTTCGAGAGGTGGGCCGTGGTGCGCCCGCTCTCGCCCGAGGCCAGCTCGCCGTCTTCGAGCAGCACCACGTCGCGGCCTTCTTTGGCCAGTAGATAAGCGGTCGTCAGCCCCGCGATGCCCCCGCCGATGACGACGACCTCGGCCGTGGTGTCGGCTTTGAGGGACGGAAACGAGGGCAGGGCCGGGGCCGGGCCAAACCAGGAAGAACGGGTAATACCCGACGTGCGCAACGGCGGCGTGGGGTGGGAGGAAGCGGGCGTGGTAGCCATCGGGTGCGGGCGGGGGAAAAGGATTCCTAGGGCTTACGCGGACGAGGCGGTTTCAGTTAAAAGCTAACCGTTTACAGCAACACGGCCGCTAGGGCGTAGTCGGCCAACAGAATGGAGATGATGGAATTGGTGACGGCGGCCGTGCTGGCCTTGCCCACTTCGAGCGCGCCGCCTTGCAGGGTGTAGCCTTTGTAGGACGAGATGGCCGACACGAGAAAGGCGAACACGACCGACTTAGTCAGGGCGAAGGTGATGGTGTAGGGCTTGAAGGCGTAGCGCAGGCCCTCGATATAGTCGGCCCCGGTCATGGCCCCCGACAGCTGGGAAGCCACGTAACCGCCGAGAATACTCAGGTTCATGGCCAGGATGACGAGCAGCGGAAACACGAGCAGCGCGGCCAGAATGCGGGGCAGCACCAGGTACGAGGCCGAGTTGATGCCCATCGCGTCGATGGCCGAAATCTGCTCCGTGATGCGCATCGTGCCCAGCCCGCCGGCGATGGAGCTGCCCACTTTGCCGGCCAGCACGATACCCGTAATAGTGGGGGCCAGCTCCAGAATCGTCATTTCGCGCACCATGTAGCCCACCGTGCTCATCGGCACGAACGGATTGACCATGTTGTAGGCAATCTGAATGCAGGTAACGGCCCCGATAAAGGTGGCCACGAGGCCCACGATAAAGATGGAGTCGATGCCGATGTCCATCGCTTCTTCCATCGTGCGCGTCCAGAGCACGGCGCGGCGCTCGGGCCGGACAATCATGGCCTGAATCAGCAGCACGAAGCGGCCAAAAGCGGTTATTGGCCGGGGGTAGCGAATCATTGGTTTGCAGAGAAGAGAGCGGGCCGTAAAGGTACGGGGAGGAGTAGCGCGGGTCTCCGACCCGCAGGGCGTTGGGTCTTAGGTGTTGGGTTTTAGGTGTTGGGTATTGGGTTTTAGGGAGAAAACGGGACACCCAACACCCAACACCTAATACTCGCGCCACTTCTTAAAAGCAAACGCGCCCGTTAGACGTTTACCTTATTCCCCGCGTTAAATGCTCCTCTATGTCTCTAACTACCCTCGCCCCTCCTTCGGCCAGCGCCTGCATCTGGCCGCACCAGCAACGCTACCAGCAAGCGGCTCAGGCCACGGCCCAGGCCCTGTTCGACGCGCTCGACGATGACCTGCGCCCCCACATCCTCGTGCTGGGGCTGCCCACTGACGCGACTTCCGAGCTGCCCATCTGCCAGGAGTCGCCCGAGGTCGGGCTGCCGGCCGAGGCGTTTGCCGATGTCGTGCGGCAGGCGCTCGACATGCACGGCGGCGGGCGGGTCCACCTGCCAACGAGCCTCTCGCAGCAGGCTATGTCGCCGGCTATGCTGCGGCGCATCTACGAGTTTCGGAGCCTGCGGGCCGTCTTGCAGCAGGTACTCGACGAGCTGGATGAAGACACCGATTATCAGCATTTTACCGGCTGGCCAACCCAGCTCGGTGGCTACTTCGTGTTTACCATTTTGCGGGTGCAGCGCCGGCCCCTGCGCTCGTACCCGTCGCTGCTGCCCGACCGCTACTACACCGACGGGCGGCCGCTGGCCAACTCCTTGCTGGTGGGGGCCATGTATCGCTTCAACGAGGAGTGCGTGAAGTGGCTCAACGAGCCGGAGCCGGGCGCGGGCTTTCTGTTCCGGCCCCGCGAAACGGAAGAGCTGCTGCGCGTGGCCGGCAAGAGCCTGCTCGACACGCCGGCCCACGCCCTGAGCGAGAGCGGGGGCGTAAACGGCGGTGCCGACGCGGGCGCGGCGGGCCTGTTTTTCACCCTGAACACGATTTCGAGCCTGCGCTACGAGGGTGGCGAAAGCACCGGCTGCCTGCTGCTGGCCCGCCGCGGCCACCCCAACCTGGAGGAAGTCTTCGCCCTGACCTGCCCCACCGAGCTGAGCGACTACCGGGCGGTGCGCAAGCTGCTCGAAATGACGAGCGCCGACGTGAGCCTGCTCGCCGACGGCGAGAAAGTCTATGCGCTGGGCCGCCAAATTGACTCTCCCACCACCGGCCTCTACGACCCCAGCCGCGAGGACTTGTTCGAAATCCGCTTCGTGGCCCATTTCACCTGGGAGTTCAACCACGGCGGCCAGACGCTGCTGCGCGCCCGCTACGGCCTGCCCACGCTGCCGCGCCCCCGCCTGAGCCTGAACCGGCTGCGGCGCGACCTCAAGCGCACGTTCCAGCTCACGGATGCCGACAAGGTCGAAAACCTCTGGCAGGTGGTGCTCGAAGCCAGCCACCAGCCTAAAGGCACCCTGCTCGTCGTCACGACCGAAGCACTGGCCGAAGCCGACCGCCTCAAATTGCAATGCACCCTCATCGAGCCGGTGCCGCTCACCCCGCTCATCATGCGCCTCATCACGGCCATCGACGGGGCCGTGCTGCTCGACCCGGCCGGCTACTGCTACTCCATCGGCGTCATCCTCGACGGCAAAGCCAGCGGCCACGGCACGAGCACCCGCGGCGCGCGCTACAACTCGGCCGTGCGCTACGTCGATTCCTCGCCCTACCCCTGCCTGGTCGTCGTCGTGAGCGAAGACGGCATGGTGGACGTGCTCACGAAAGAGAATCTGGCCGAGGGGCGGGGGTAAGAAGTATACCCGACTCGGGGTGACGTGGGTCGCGGCAAGCCATTTCCCTTACCGAACAAGGACAGTTTACAATCCTCACGTTTCGTTTTCTCGTTTTTGTTGAGCGGCATCACTTTTAGCGCGTGAGCAGCGTTCAACGGGCAATGATTACAAACGCCCCAGCCCCGGAAACGCCCCAGCAGCGCGTATCGCGCTTGATGAAAGCCAACAAGTCGGCCGGCACGAAGCCGGAGCTAGCTCTGCGTCGCGCCCTCTGGCAAGCCGGCGCGCGCGGCTACCGCCTGCATCCCAAAGCCGTGCCCGGCCGCCCCGACGTGGCCTTTCCGGGCGCGAAGCTGGCCGTGTTCGTTCACGGCTGCTATTGGCATCAGTGCCCGCGTTGCGCCGGTAAGAAAGCGTACCCCAGGGCTAATCAGGAATTTTGGCGAGCTAAATTCGCCGAGAACGCGACGCGGGACGAGCGGGTGAAAACGCTATTGGAAAAAATGGGCTGGCAAAGTTTAGTCGTCTGGGAGTGTGAGGTGAAAGAAAACGTGGGGGAGCGCGCCGCTCAGATACTAGCTGAATTAGGCAAAAAGCGGCGATAGAAGGACCTGGCCCCCTAACTTTGGCGGACACCTCCCCCTCCCGCACCTCATGAAAGCTCTGGAACTGTTCGCCGGCGGCGGCGGCCTAGCGATGGCACTCAGCCAAACCGGCTTTGAAACCGCGCGCTTGGTCGAGTGGGACCGCTGGGCTTGCGACACGCTCACCAAAAACCGCGACTTGTTAAAGTGCCGTCACGAGGGACCTATCTCACCCACGGACGTACGCGGGGTGGATTTCAAGGTTTTCGAGGACAAAATCGACGTGATTACGGGCGGCCCGCCCTGCCAGCCTTTTTCGCTGGGGGGCAAGCACCAAGCTTATGACGACCGGCGCGATATGTTTCCGCAAGCCATCCGCTCGTTGCGGGAGGTCCGGCCCAAAGCCTTCATGTTTGAGAATGTGAAAGGGCTGACACGTTCCGCTTTTCGCCAATATCTGGAGTACGTCCAATTCCAATTAGCTTACCCTGGCATCGAGAAAAAAGAAGGCGAGGAGTGGACCGCTCACCGTCGCCGCCTGGAACAACACCATACCGCGAACCACGCGGCTGACTTAGAATACCGTGTCATTCCCAGGCTCGTGAACGCCGCCGATTATGGCGTTCCGCAGCGGCGAGAGCGCTTAATCATCGTGGGTATTCGGGCTGACTTAAACCTGGAGTGGCATTTTCCGGCGGCTACGCACGGCTTGGAAGCGCTGGTGAGCGACCAATGGCACGGCGACTATTGGGAGCGTCATGGCATCAATCCCCGAACCGAGTTGCTTGAACTTCCCGCCGTGCGCGGCGCGCTGGCCCGCCCCGCCTTAGAACAGCGCCAACCCTGGCGCACCACGCGCGACGCGATATGTGATTTACAAAGCGTGGCGTTTTCGTCGTTGCCCAATCACGAGTTCAGAGGAGGAGCCAAAGCGTACCCCGGCCACACCGGCAGCGACTTGGACCTGCCATCCAAAACCTTGAAAGCCGGAGTTCACGGAGTGCCCGGTGGCGAAAACATGTTCGTGAAGGACGATGGGACGGTCCGTTACTTCACCGCCCGCGAAGCCGCGCGCGTCCAGTCTTTTCCCGATGAGTATGTTTTCGCGGGGGCCTGGTCAGAAGCCATGCGCCAAATCGGAAACGCTATTCCGGTAGGGTTGGCGGCCGTGGTGACCAAGCAGCTTTTTCACGACCTGACCGCCGCCAGCGTTTAAGCATGAAATCAAAAAAAGACAAACCAGAAAACGCCAAATCCGGGGTTTACAACCCGTTAGCCATACCAAACTTAGGCAAGAGCTTAACGGACGCTTTTTTGGAGCAGCCGCTTCGGCCCTTACCCCTGCCCTCGGAGCCGTTTCCGGGCGCGGGCATCTACGGCCTCTACTACGTGCCGGCCGGGGAGCCATATCGCTTTTATGAGGTCATCGCGCGAAGAGGCTTGCCGCTCTACATCGGCAAAGCCGTCACCAAAGGCACGGCCAAAAGCCTGTTCACGCGCTTGGGAAACCACCGCGAGTCCATTAAAAAAGCGCCCAACCTCCACGTCGCCGATTTTCGGTGTCGATTCTTAATCGTGGATGACGTGTGGATTCCGCTGGGCGAGCAATTGCTCATCGACAAGTTTCAACCGCTTTGGAACGAGCGGATTCGTGGCTTTGGCAGTAAAGCGCTCGGTAAAGAGCGCGTAAGCCAACGCCCTTCCCAGTGGGATTTACTTCACCCTGGCCGCCAACTTACCACGAACTCCGTTTCCGACAAAGAACTGGCTAAGTTGGAAGCTGATTTAGTCGTTTATTTAAACGCTCTGGCGGCTGAGCAGGACGAAGGATAGGCCAACAAGCTCCCTACCCCTTTGCCCGAAACGACCACGTAACGCGAAACACCGCTACCACGTCGCCGCTCGCGTCGCGGCCGGTGCTGGTGGCCACCACCGTGCGGCCCTGCCCGGTGGCGCGGCTCTCGGCGACGGCGGCCGCGATGGCGGCCCCGTCGGCGCACTCGAAAGCGACCGTGCCCACGGCTTTTTTGTGGAAATCGGCCGTGAGGCCCACGACCAGCATCGACACCGCGCCGCCGCCTTGAATCCACATCAGGGCCTGAATGCCGGAAGCCAGCTCGGCGGCCATCGCCAGGCAGGCGAAGTAGATGCTTTTGAACGGGTTCTGGGTGAGGTAGCCGTAGCGCACGGTCACCGTGGCGGCCGTGGGCGAGAGGGCGCGCAGGCGCAAGCCGGCGAGCGCGGCCAGCGGCAGCCGGCGCAGCAGAAACAGCCGCAGCTTGAGCGGATTCAGCACCTGCCGCCGAAACGCGGCGGCGGCGGGCGTGTCGAAGGTGGATTCGGTTGTCATGGGTTTGTAGGGTGTGGGGGGAGGCAAGGTAGGGTAGCAGTAGTACGCAAAACCCTGGCGCGGCTCGCCGCTCGTTCACCTCACCCCCCTGGCCCCCCTCTCCCGTGGAGAGGGGGGAACTAGCTCTAGTTTTAGCTCTAGAACAGACGTGAGACTAGGAACTAGGGCTAGTTCCCCCCTCTCCACGGGAGAGGGGGGCTAGGGGGGTGAGGTGAACGCCAGAGCGGCGAAACACTCCGCCCGACCCCCTACTGCTTCTCCAGCACCAGCACGATTTTGTTGAAATTCGCCGCCGCGTTCACCACCGCCCGGAACGCCTCAAAGTCAGCTTTGGGCCACCGCACTTGCTCGTAGCCCTCGCGGATGCTCACCGTCAGGCGCTGGCCCTGCTGCTCGTAGCCGGAGTGAAAATAATAGGCCGGCGCGTCGGTCGTGGGGCCGGTGAGCACGTCCAGGTTCAGGTCTTTCAGGTTGCGGACGCGGTAGCCGGCGGGCAGCTCCACTTCGAGCCGCCGGATATACTGACGGTTGAACGAGTTCTCCACGTCGTACTGCCGCGCCTGCTGCTGATACAGCTCGGTCTGAGGCCCAATCAAAATACCGACTTTGAACAGGTAGCGCGGCCCGGCCTTGTCGAGCAGGCCCACGCTGGTCAGCGTGCTCACCACGGTAAAGGGCTTGTCGAGCACGTTGAGGCCGGCCTCGCCATTGCGCACGTCCGTCTTGGTGAACTCCGCGTCGGGCACGATGCCCTTCTGTAATTCGCGCAGCACTTCGGGCTGCTTGTCGGGCGGCAGGCGCGCATAGACGGCTTGCAGGCCCAGACCCTGGTAGCCACCGAACGCCTGCTCCAGGCGCACGGTGGCGCGGTCGAGACTGGGGGCGAAGCTCACGCGCACGTCCATGTCGTGCGAGCTGGCGCGGGCCGGCAGCGCGGGCAGCTCGCGCACCGCCCCCACGGCGCTCTCGGTGCTGCCCAGCCGCACGGTCCGCACCACCAGCGCCTGGTTAGCCGTCCACTCGGCCGGCACCAGCCCGAGCCGGCACTCCGGGTGGCCGGGCGCCAGGTACTGCTTGAGGCCGGGAAAATAGAGGGCGAACTCGTCGAGGTAATTCCAGGTGTCGAAGCTGCCGTCGAAGGGCGTGCTGCTGCGGTCGGTGGTGGCGACCAGCTCAAACTCCACGCCCAGCGCCCGGTACATGCCAGCCAGCAGCCGCACGAAGCCCAGCTCGGGCGCGTTGCGCGTGGCCAGCATCCGCGGCAGGCTGGCCTCGGCGGCGGGGTCGAGGTTGAAGTTGGTTTTCACGTAGTTTTCGGCCGCCGCCACGCGCACGGCCAGCAAGCCGGCGGCCGGCACCTGCGCCCGCTTGAGCACTTCGGCGATGGCGCGCTCGTCGTCCTTGTCGGTCTTGTAAATCAGCCCATAGAGGTGCTGGCTCGCGTCGGCCCAGGTGAACTGCCGCGCCGCGCCCTTATTGGCCACGTAAGCCAGCTTGTACTCGACCCGCGCCCGGTGGGCGGCCACCTCCGCGAACGCCTCCTCACGCAGGGCCGGCACGTCGGCCAGATGCAGCCGCAGAATGCGCCGGCCGGCCGTGAGCGTGTCCTTCTTCATGGCCACCCCGGGCAGGTTATACACCTTCGTGTCGAAGGTGAGCGGCGTGGGCGAGACCAGCTCGAACGTCACATCGTGGGCGGCCGTGCCGCTCTGCAAGCCCTCGCGTCCGAAGTGGCTGCCGCGCCGCTGCCGGGTGAAGTAATACTCGATTTCGCTGCCCACTTCCACCCCGTCGAGCGCGAAAATCCGCGCCCCGCCCGCGTTCTCGTTCTTCAGCTCCTTCATGTTCTCGGGCGGCACCTCCACCACCTCACCCTTCGGGCTGATAGTGCGCGCCCGCACCGCTACCGGCCCTCCACCGGGGCTAATCGGCACGGCCAGCTTATTGAACCGCTCGATGCCATCGGTCGAATTCACCCGCACGATGCGGTGCTCGGTAGCGTAAATGAACAAGTCCTTCCGCGCCGGGTCGAAGTAATATTCCACCCCGGTGAAGTCCTTGACGACGACCGCCGGCAGCGCCTCCTCGTCCTTGGTAATGGGCAGCCGCTGCCGCCGCTTCTCGTCCCAGTGGTAGTCGGAATAGTGCAGGCCGTCAGGCAGCATGGTCGGCGCGGCCCGGCGCTTCTGGGCCAGCAGGGTGAGGGGGAGGAGTAACAGGAGTAGGAGTAGGCGCATGTAAGGGGTTGGGGTTTTTGGATAAAGATAAACAGGGTCATTGTCATGCAAAGCGCAGCGAAGCATCTCGCGTGGTGCAGTAAAATCTAACGGTAGCAACGAAGCGAACAAAGATTACTGCACCACGCGAGATGCTTCGCTGCGCTCTGCATGACAACGACGCTACGTCTTCTTCTTCTTCAAAATCACCACCTCCCGGTACGCCGCGCCCAGTTTATCCACCACCCCATTCCAGCGCTTGAACTCAGCGGGCGGCAGCAGCAAATAGTCCACCGTCAGCTCGCGTTCCTGCACCACGCGGTCAGCGAGCTGCTCGTAGCGGATGTTGAAGCGCAACGGGCCGCGCGCGTCGCCGGCCTTGGCAGCGGGCGGCAGGTAGCTCACTTCGTAGCCGGGCGGCACGAGCAGCTCGGTGCGGGTGTGGTCGGTGTGGGCAAACTCGCCCTGGCGCGGCAGCCGCCGGGTGAGCGAGTCGAGGCGGTCGGTAGCCAGGGGGCGCTCCAGGCTCAGGTTCACGTACAGCTCGTCGTCGAGACGCTGCACGTAGTCTTCCACCCGGTAATCATACGTCAGGCGCAGGGGCTGGTCGCGGGCGGTGAGGTTCTGCACGGCGTACTTGTCCACGAAAAACTTGTTGTTGCCGCGCTCCAGCAGACTTTTCACGTACTTCGGCTCCTGCACCCGGTCCAGCCCGTCGAGGGCGTAGGTCTGGTCCACCTTCGCGTAGCCGCTCAGCTCGACGCGGCCCGTGCCGCGCAAGCCGTTGCCGGTGGCGTCGAGCGTGAGCACCGAGCGGTCGTCGGTGCCGTTGCGGGCCGGGGCCACGGCCGGAATCGGCACCACCTGGCTACGGGTCGCGTCGAGGGCCAGCAGCCCTTCCTTGCCCTGAATGAAGGCCGAGGGCATCCCAAAGGGCGTGTACTTGCCCGTCGCGTCCAGAAAAACATACTGGCCGGGCGTCAGCTCGCAGGTCGAAATCATGTGGTTGTCCACGCCCGGCGTGGCCAGCTCGGCGTATTTGTAGGGCAAGTCGCGGGTGCCGACCCAGGTCAGGTACGACTTCAGCCCGGCCAGGCGCAGCATCTCGGTCGTGAGGTTGGCCATGTCCTTGCAGTCGCCGTAGCGCCGCTCATACACGAGGCCCGCCGCGTGGGGCACGAACCCGCGCAACCCCTGCTCAAAGGCGATGTAGCGCACGTTGTCCTGCACCCAGTAATAGATGCGGCGGGCTTTTTCCTCGGGCGTTTTCGCGTCGGCCGTCAGGGCGACGACTTGTTTTTGCAGGGCCGGCGAGTCGTGGGGCGCGATGCGGCGCACGAAGTCGGCGTAGAGCGTGTAGAGCTGCGGCACGCCGCTCAGCAGCTGCTGCTGCTTGCCGGCCACCGTGGCCTGCTCGATGAAAAACACCAGATGGGGCAGGTAGTAGGCGGGCTTCGGCGCGTCGGTGTCGCGGGTGGCGGCGGGCAGGTTCTCGGCCACCCAGCGGTACACCACGCCGCTGCCCTGCTCCTGCCGCGTGAATTTGACGCCCGTCCGCTCGGCGTTGAATAATTTATAGTTGATAACAACGCCCTTCGGGGCCGTTATCGTCAGCTCGGCGTGGCGCACCGGCACGTAGGAGCCGAAGTAAAACGGCAGCAGAAACCGCCCGTCCGGGTGGCGCACGGTGTAGTCGGTAATCGTGCGCGCCCCCGGCGCGATGGCTGGAAAGCTGAACGAGGTCGTGCGCGTGTCGTCGAAAAACACCCCGTCGGGTAGGTCAGCCTTGTTCTTGAAATCGGTCACGCGCAACGTCCGAAACTTGTCCGCGCTGCCCGGCACGGGCACCAGCGTGCGGGCCTCGAGCTTGAGCAAGCGGCTGAAGTGCGAGCTGAACACCTGGTCGTGCGCGTAAGGGGCCGACTGCTCGCCCAAGTGCAGCATGTCGTGGTGGTGCCGGGCCAGCACCTGCACCGAGTCGTGGCGGATTTCCACCGTCAGGTCCTCGCGCAAATCCAGGTAAGCCGCCTGCTGGCCGGGGTAGGCTTTTTGCGCCTCGGGCAGCGAAGGGCTGGTTTGAGCGTGGGCGCTCAGGACGGATAGCAGCAGAAAGGGCAGAAGGAGCTTCACGGTAAATAAATTAAAAATTGCGATACACGGTGAGCAAACCCCAACGGGGTTTCGTAGCACAGCTCAGGGCAGGCTCCTTAGTCGCCAACCCTGGGTCATGCGGCATCATTTTAACCCGAACCCCAACGGGGTTCCGTAGCCCAGCCCAGGGTTGGCGAAGCCTACCCTGGGTCCGCCAACCTCTCACGATGCCCGAACCCCAACGGGGTTCCGTAGCTGGTTGTTAGCAAGGCGTGAAGCTACGGAACCCCGTTGGGGTTCGGGTAGCCATTTGAACGGCTAACCCAGGGTAGGCTCCTTCGTCGCCAACCCTGGGCTTTGCTACGAAACCCCGTTGGGGTTTCGTAGCCCGGCCCTCTCACTTATAAAACGAGTTATTCCAGTAAAAATCAGTCCCCACGGCCCGCCCTTGCGCGTCGTAGCGCACGGCCGGCCCACGCTGCTCGCCGACGCAATACGTCTCCGTGCGCTCCAGTGTGCCGTCGGGGCGGTAGTAGCGACAGCGGCCGTGCAGCTCGCCGGCCAGGTAGTTTTCTTCTTCCATGAGCTTGCCGTTGGGCCAGTAGCTCGTCAGCGGCCCCGTGCGCAGCCCGTGCGCGTACGCCACCCGCCGAAACACCGGACCGGCGGCGTAGTAGTACACGGCCGGCCCGCTCAAGTTGGCGTGCGCGTAGGTCTCGCTCGCGGCAGGCTGGCCGTTAGCAAACGTGGTTTGCACCGCTCCAACAGCCGGTTGCAGCGAGGCTGTCAAGGCGGACGCGGTGGAAGCAGCCGACGTGGTGGAAGCGAGCGGCGACAAGCAGCCCAGCAGCTCACCGACCACGTAGCGGCGCTCCAACAGCAGCTCGCCGGCGGGGTTGAAGTAGCGGCTCGGGCCGTCGAGGACGCCCTCGTCGGTGTAGCGCACCGTTTTTTCCACCTGCCCGTTCGGGAAATAATACGTCCATTCGCCGGCCTGCTCGTCGGCCAAATAGCGGCCCCGGATGCGAGGCTGGCCGTTGGGGTAGTAGGCCGCGTAGGGGCCGTAGCGTTCGCCGTTGAGATAAGTGCCCTCGGTGCGGGTCTGGCCGGTGGCAAACTGCGTCCGGTAAGCGCCGTAGCGCTTGTCGCGGCGCATGGTCTGACTCACTTCGGGCTTGCCGTCGGGGAAATACCAGGTCATTGGCCCTTCAAACGTGCCGTCGTGCAGGCTGGCGCGGCTCAGCACCGGCCCCGTGGGGCCGGCGCCAGGCAGGTGCTGCGTCAGCTCGGCGGTGCGGGCCGTCAGGGGCAGGCGCTCCGTTTCGCGGCCGGTCGAGTCGTAGGCGACCAGCCGCCGCAGCTTGCCGAACGCGAACGTGCGCTCACCGACGAGCTGCCCGCCGGCCTCGTAGTCGCGCATCGGCCCGTTCACATCGCCCTGATGGTACTCGCGCGTCTGGCTCAGCTTGCCGTTGGCGTTGTACGAGCGCCATTCGCCCTGTGGCTCGCCGGCGCGGTAGAAGCCCGTCTGCTGCAACTGCCCGCCTACGTAGAACTGTTCGAAGTAACCTTCCGCCTTGCCGTCGGGGCCGAACGCACGGCGCTGCCGCAGCGGGCCGGTGGCGTAATACTGCTCTTCCACGCCCACGCGGGTGCCCTGGCCGTCGAAATGCTCGACGGTGCGCAAGCTGCCATCGGCGAAAAACCGCCGCCACTCGCCCGTCAGGTAGCCGTTCTCCACCGCCCCACTGCCGCGCACCCGCCCCTCGCTGTCGTAGGTTTTAACTTCCTGTCGGCTCTTTTTGAGCGGTACGTCGGCCAACGGTTTGCCGGCCGCGTCCACGTAAACGAGGCGGCTCATGCGGCCATGCTCGTAATACGTGTCGGCGTAGTAGCGGCCGCGCGCGTCGTAGTCGCGGTAGCGGCCGTGCAGCTCGCCGGCCGCGTCGTAGGTTTTCTCGACGCTGAGCTGGCCGTTGGCGAAATACTCGCGCCACGCGCCCGTGCGCTTGCCGTGGGCGTAGGTGCCGGCCTCCTGGGTTTGGCCATTGACGAAGTTTTCGAGGTAGTCGCCGTGCAGCTCGTTCTGGTCATGACTGCCCTTTCTTTCCAGGGTTTTGTTGGGATAAAACACCTCGAACGGCCCCTGCCGCTGGCCGGCTACGTACCCCATGCGGGCTTCGGGGGTGCCGTCGGTAGAAGTTCTCGGTCGGG
>Ga0209511_1000177_pt1 | contig 73990 bp, 57 predicted proteins | sample SSSSmetaG_FD_184141 | JGI IMG/M metagenome (GOLD analysis project Ga0209511, IMG submission 184141) | Glacier valley bacterial and archeal communities from Borup Fiord, Nunavut, Canada, to study Microbial Dark Matter (Phase II) - ​SSSS... | ecosystem: Environmental > Aquatic > Freshwater > Ice >... | reverse complement strand
TAACCCAGAATGGATATCACCCATGCTTCGTTAATGGTGATCCAGTTTTTTACCCGGTCACCAAAATGTTCAAAACAAATACTTGCATACGCTGCAAAAATATCTGCTATCTCAGTACTCAGCCAGCCGTCAATTTCAAACTCCAGTGCAGCAGGCAGGTCCCAATGATACAAAGTTACCCAGGGTTCGATACCTGCAGCTAATAATTCGTTGATTAATCTGTTATAGAAGTCAATACCCTGCTGGTTTTCAACGCCACGGCCTGCTGGTAATATCCGTGACCATGCGATAGAAAAACGATAAGCTTTTAAACCCATGGCTTTCATTAGTGCCACATCTTCTGTTATGTGATGGTAATGATCGCAGGCTATTTCACCTGTATCACCTTCGTACACTTTGCCGGGAATCAGACAAAAAACATCCCAGATAGATGGCCCTTTGCCATCCTCTTTCCATGCACCTTCTACCTGGTAAGAGGAGGTTGCGCTACCCCAAATAAAACTTTCCGAAAATTGCTGATTCATAATTGCAAAAATTATTGATTTAAATGGTGATTGTGTAAGCTGTTATTTTTTTGAAAATAAACTGAGGAGCCAAGTTATATGATTTATACAAGTCCTGATTATTATTGCACGGGGTGATGCCACACAAAGAACACACGGTATTGTTTTATTACTTGCAATAATGCTGGGTATAAAGAAAGAATTTATTTTATCTTAATAATGATACTTTTTTAGTTTTTATTACGCACATTTAAACCCTCTTGTTATAAAATATCGCATTTTTAAAATATTGTTTTAGTTAAGTCATATATTCATGTTACATACTGCTAGATAGTTTTTAAATTTTCTAATCCTAAAAAATGTACATTCTTTCAACGATTGATCTGCTTATTATACTTGCTTATTTTGCGTTAATGGTCTTCCTTGGTTTTTACATGAAAAACAGGGCTAAGAAAAGTAAAGATTCTTACCTAATGGCAGGCAAATCTTTACCCTGGTATGCATTGGGTTTAAGTGATGCCAGTGACATGTTTGATATCAGTGGCACCATGTTACTTACCAGTATGGCTTTTTTATACGGATTCAAAAGTGTTTTTATCCCCTGGATGTGGCCGGTATTTAACCAAATTTTTTTGATGGTATTTTTAAGCCGCTGGTTGCGCCGCAGCAATGCCACCACCGGTGCTGAATGGTTGAAAACACGTTTTGGCTTTACTGATAAAGGTGTTGGACAAAGCCACAAAGTAGTAGTTGCTTTTGCCCTTATTTTATGTATCGGTTATATGGCTTATGCCTTTGTTGGCGTGGGAGAATTTTTACAGATCTTTCTCCCTTACGAAAGGATAAAAGATACCTTTCCTTTTTTAAATCATGGAGAAGCAGCCTTTACTGTCGGTTCTGATCAATACCGTGCAGCGCTTGAAATTTCCAAACACATTACGGCGCAATTTTATGGCGTGTCCATTTGCCTCATTGCTATGATGTATAGTATTTTGGGTGGTATGCACGGCATTGTACTGGCGGATGTTATCAAGTATATCATCATGATCATTTGCTCCCTTTTTGTGGGCATCATTGCTATGCGGCACCTGAGTGCGACCGGCGTAAATGTATTGGAAAGAGTTCCCAAAGGATGGGATTCTCCCTTCTTTGGTATGGACCTCGGCTTAAACTGGACCAACAAATTAGATGAAGCAAAAATTAAACTGGAAAAAGATGGTTACCAGTTATTCTCTGCCATCATGGGTATGATGTTATTTAGTGGTATCATGAAGAGCCTGGCAGGACCTGCTCCTAACTATGATTGCCAAAAAATACTGAGTACCAAGAGCCCGGAAGAAGCGGCTAAAATGAGTGGATTTATTTCGGTGATATTGATGCCGGTAAGATATTTTATGACCATGGGACTTTGCGTTATGGGCATTCTTTATTTTAAAGATCTTGACCTGCACAATGGTACAGACGGGCTGATCAATTTTGAAAACATGATGCCCTCTGTTATAAGTAAATTTTTACCGGTTGGCTTGACAGGATTGGTGCTGGCTGGTTTTTTAGGCGCTTTTATGAGCAACTTCAGCGGTACCTTAAATGCAGGACAGGCCTATATTGTAAACGATATTTACCTGAAATATTTCAACCCCAAAGCCGACCGTAAAAAGATCATTGCCATGAGTTACCTGAGTGGTATTGTGATGGTGATATTTGGTATTGGGCTGGGCTTGCTGATTAAAGATGTGAACATGATATTCAACATCATTACTGCAGGTTTATATGGGGGCTTTGTTTGCGCCAATATATTGAAATGGTACTGGTGGCGTTTTAATGCCAATGGCTTTTTTTATGGTATGCTCGCAGGGATTGTTGTAAGCGCCATACCACCATTACTAAGTGTAACCGGCATTACCACTTACTTTGATGGAACACGGATGCTGTATTTCTTTCCTGTGTTTATTGTCATCCAATTTATTGCCTGTATCATTGGAACCTATACTGCACCGCCAACCGATACGCCAACCTTGCTGAACTTTTATAAAACAGTAAGACCATGGGGTTTTTGGAAACCTATACACGAAATGGCTGTAGCTGAAGATGCAACTTTCCTGGCTAATAAAAATCTTCCCATCAATATGTTCAACATTGGGCTTGGTATTATTGGGCAAATATTACTAATGTTGTTACCGATGTACCTTATATTAAATCAATGGACGGGTTTGAGTATTGTAATTGCTTTAACCACAATTATCTTTTTAATTATGAAACGTACCTGGTGGAAACGTTTAAAAGATTTTTAAACTCCCTAATAATAACCCTGATGCCTGAGGCAGCGATATATTTCGCTGCTTTTTTATGCATACAATTTTTAAAAATGGTGACACTAACAAAAAATACGGCTCCGGAAAACCGGAGCCGCATCACCATTTAACAGAAACCTTAAAACATTTTATTTAGGAAGCAGTACATGATCAATTACATGTATCACGCCATTGCTTTGATTTACATCAGCGATGGTAACATAAGCCATTCCACCTTTTTCATCTGTAATCATTACTTTTTTTCCTTTCAATGTAGCAGTTAATTTGCCGCCTGCTACTGTTGTTAAAGTTGCACTGCCATTACCTGCTTTAATTAAACTAATTAATTCAGTTGCACTTACTTTTCCTGCAACAACATGATATGTCAATATACCAGTTAACATAGCTTTATTTTCGGGCTTTAATAAAGTAGCTACAGTACCTGCGGGTAACAAATCAAAGGCTGCATTGGTAGGGGCGAATACGGTAAACGGGCCAGGGCTTTGCAAAGTTTCCACAAGGCCTGCTGCTTTAACAGCCGCTACCAACGTGGTATGATCTTTACTGTTAACTGCATTTGAAACAATGTCTTTGGAAGGATACATCGCGGCACCACCAACCATTGTTGTTTTTTCGGTTGACTTTTTGTCCATTTGAGCAAAAGAAACATTGGTAAATAATGCTGCGGTTGCTACAATCATTAATGTTTTAAACTTTTTCATTGTGTTGTTTTTTGTGTTAAGTTTTTAATTATTTCACCTATCTACGGCACATGGTAAAGGATGGATTTAAAATTTAAAAAAAAGCAGTATTTTATTTTTTAAGAAGTGATTTGTTAAATGAAAAGCCGATTAATCAATATTTAATTGAAACAATACTACTTTAAAAAGTAAACAGAAGAAAATTTCTAAAAATGTAAATCCGGGCAAATAAGTGGGCGAAAAAATTTCGGTTTAATAAACCGGCAATATAAATAATGAGGGGAAAAATTACATTTTACCCATAACAAACATAGGTCCTTTTGGGGTGGTGTTCCCTGCCTGTGTTTCAAGAGTTACAGCAAATGCTTCAGCTTTTCCAAAAGTTTTCATTTTCTGTATTCGGTATTTATCTCCTTTTTTTGAGGTTAGAATCATGCCACCGTCTACCGGCTTGCCATCTACAATTGCCCACAATTGGTATTGCATACCTGTTGGAGTTTCCGGTAAATTACTAGGATCAATGTACACTTCACCAGTATTTTCCATCCAGAATATTTTTGCGGCGGCATCCGGGGCTGCTTCCAAACCATGCAGAGAAACAGGTTTGCTGTATTTGTTTTGCACCACCTGCATATCACCTTCCATCACCTTATTTTCTTCTTTCAAACTTGCCAGCTCCTGCTTTGTTCGTTGAAGATTTTTAGCAGTGTCGTTTCGTTGGTTATACATCAATAGATTTAAAGCTATACTTCCAAATAATAAAGCTACTGAAGCCGCTGTTGCAAATTTCCAGTAAGGCTTGATTCCAATAATTTTTGCTTTTGGCTGACTTGAATTATCTATTATTGAAATTACTTTTGATGCAGTATTTTCTTCATTGCTAATACGGGCAAATATTTTACTTTTTACCAAAGGGTCGGGCTGAACTGCAAATGTGCTTGCATATGATTCCATACCAGCCTCAATTTGGGCCAGCTCAGCAGCAACTCCAGGATAATGCAATACATATTGCTGTACGAGTTTCGCTTCCTCTCTAGAAGCAATTCCTGTAGCATATATCTCTAACATTCCTGATGATATGATGTCTTTTGCTTCCAAATTATCTTTCTTGTAATAATTTTCTTAATTCCAATATCGCTGTTCGCATTCTTGTTTTTACAGTACCCAATGGTATCCCAAGATCTTTAGCTATTTCATCCTGCGTATATCCATTAAAATAAGCCATATCAATGATCACACTTTGTTCTGGTTTTAGATTTGCTAGCTGTTTACGCAGCCCAAGTGAATCAAATTTATTAATATTGATCGCATTATCCTGTAAGTTACTTACGGTATTTTCATCCCCCGAGATTTTGCTTTGCTTTTTATACCCCTTACTCCGCAAGGTATCAATGGTAAGGTTTCTTGTTAAATTCAGCATCCAGGTAAATAACCTCCCTTTCGTAGAATCGTAGCTGGTAAAATTATTCCATATCTTAATAAAAGCTTCCTGTAATATGTCTTCTGATAGTGGCACATCTTCTACCATACGAAAAATGATATTATTAAGTGCAGGCGCATAATTATCATACAAATACGAGAATGCCTGTGTATCCTGGCTTTGTAATAATGCCACCAATTCGTCTTCGGTATATTTTTTAGTTTCGTCCAAAAATGTAGGTTTCTTAATTTAAGTGGTTAAAAATAAAGAATTTTGAAATACCTTTTGTATTAACACGCTAATATTAAAATATGTTTTTAAAAGCTGCTCCAATTTTATCTGCAATTAATATAACTGATACAATCGAATTTTATAAATGCAAACTAGGATTTACTACAATTAATTTTGGCAATTATGCAATTGTTCAATTAGGCCAGGCAGAAATTCATTTTTCTATGGTTGATAGCAAAAGGAAATTTGAAAAGGGCAGTTGCTACATTTTTACGGATAATATTGAAGACTTGTATGCAGATTTGGGTGCCAAAGAATTAATTTATCCCAAAGGTCAATTAATAACTAAACCCAAGGGGTATAAAGAGTTTAGCATTTTGGATAATAATGGAAATTCGATACACTTTGGACAAAAGAAATAATGCAAATTGTATTATATAAAAGCGTTTAAGTCTGAAGTGATGTAATTACTTTCTTATTTTGATGATAGTATTTAAATGTGGGGATAATTAATTATTAAAGTACCCAACATTTACAGAATTAATTTAGAACAAGCATTAAACCGTTCAATCAACTTGCTACATTACTTCTACTTCGTATACAGGACTGAACAAATAAATTTTACCTGTTGCTACTTCTTTACATTTAAACCGCTTTCTAACTTTTTCTTCTTTTCTAAAAATACGGCCTCCTTTTATTTTAAACATTGCTCCGGTTGGCAATGCTTCTATTAAAATTACGCCTTCTTTTTTTTTATCATATTGATGCAGTACCCGTAATAGTGAAGTATCAGCACAACTACTGGCAGCAGGGTTTTGCAGTGTTTTAAACAGTGTTTGCTGAATGTCTGTTGGAAAAATTTTCTTTTCTAAAAAGCGGGCAAGCACTTTACTAAATTCATTCTTCCATTCCTGGCCATGGGCTTGTACACGGTGCCCATATCTTTCGTACGTAAACAAATGTGCCAGCTCATGTAAAAGTGTAATCAGGAAGGCGTAAGGATTTAAATTACCGTTTACACTTATGCGGTGATTTTTATCCAAATGGGAATTGCGGTAATCTCCCAGCACGGATTTTCGTTCACGGGTAATTGTTAACTGCACCTTGTAATGAAGCAGGTAATGAGCAACTTCTTCAAAACTACCGTGGGGTAAATAATCTTTCAGCTGGTGTAAGGGTGCTTCCTGCTTAGGCATTTTTTTGTTTGTTCAGCTTTGTAACCATGCTAACTTCTACGGCCAGGTAAATAAAATAAACAAACATACCAGCTATTACAGTGGCCTTACTAAATTTATCTTTCATTAAAAGCCAGTAAATAAAAATAGCAATAATGCATACAAACATTTTAATCATCATACCAGCCATTACACTTCTTATAAAAACATTGGGGTTAGTGTTGCATAATGCCTTTTTTTGAATAAAAAAAGTGATCAGCGAAAGAAGTAGAAATAAACTGTTAGCTATTATTAATACATCTTTATCGATACCCCATCTTGTTAATAATGAACCTGTAGTAATAAAAAATCCATTACAAATAACAAATACGAGCAGCAATGGCAGTAGCACATTTCTTTTACCCTTCATTAAATCCAAATTATTTTAAAAATGATTACTGATTTACGGCGGCACCTAATTCAACATTAAGCTCTACAACATTTGCACCCATATGACAACGGCCATTAAAAGTAGCAGTTGGTTCCACTTCCAGTTTTCCTGCGTAAATATCTCCATCAACTATACACTTTCCCCTTAATTGCAGTATCTCCTTAATATCAACATGCCCTGTAATTTTGCCCATTACATCAGCCTGCCTGCCTTTTATAGATCCTTCAATAACACCATCTGCCCCAAGTAAAATTTTCGCTTTTCCACTAATATTACCAATTAAGGTGCCATCAATTCTAATATCTCCTGTGCTGTCAATATCACCGGTAATTGTTGTACCTGATCCAATAATGGTTGTGCTGCCTGTTGGCATTTCGGATGCTGAAGATTTTGATTTTAAGTTAAACATAACATTGATTTTTTTAGGTTTGGAAATTATTGGTTTTTAAATATTTAATAGGAATTGATATTTTCAATCTTATATTGTCTTTCAAGGTAAGCAACATTTTAATTTAAACACTGACATTGAACCAATTAACAATTTACACCGTTGTTATTAAATGTGTTTCTTATAAATTTTCTTTAATCTTCGAAACAAAACAACGTTTAAATATTATTCGTGGTATATAATGTGGATTAAGTTTTTTATTCATTCGTATTATCTTCTTTTGGCAATTCTAACTTATTGGTATCCCGTGAAGATATTTTACCGTCTAGCACTTTCTTAAGGTCATCCAAATACTGTTGTTTAAATTTCATGGCGTTTTCCATCGAGTCGGTTCTTATTTTAAGTTGCCTAAACTCCTTTGCCTGCCTTGCGTCACCATACCCCACCCCCGGTAAATAATATTTTATGGGAGTAAAAACTATTAATGCCACTGTTAAAATGGTGAATAAAACAAACACCGTACTAAGCACAATATAAACACTTAGTCTGCTAAGTCTAAACTTCACAACTTCTTCATAGGTATCTTCGTTCATCACTACAAGCAGGTATCTGTTGCGTAAACGTTTTAGTGTACTATTTCCTTCTAACCGGGCCATAATTCTTTATTGGATGTTAAAAATAAGAAACCAAAGGCATTATGTTATAGTAATTGGCAAAAATAACCGATATTTAGACGCATTATTTAATCATTTATCCATGCACAAAAGGAACTTGCTACGGCTATTGTTTGCATTTATTCTGTTATCAATAGCTAATAGTGTTTTAGCGCAGCCGGCATGGACTATCAATTTGCTTGATTCATCTAAAAGATCTAAAAAATTTGAGGAACAAAAATTAGGTTCTGAGAAAATGGCAGAAAAAAAATTCACCAAAGTAAGGCATGTTTTTCAAAATAACTACACCCACTTTAATTACTACTATAATGCCAATAATAAAATAAGTGCGGTTATAGAACGGGCAAAAGTTGCTCAAAAAGATGATTACACCAGGTTGCTCAATTATTATCCCTATAGTTTAGAAAATACAGCCACCCAAAAAACAGAATTGGATTCTGTGATTTATAAAGCCACTGCTGGTATTTTATTACACGATTTGCGAAATGACTGGATTGACAATATGTATCTTTTAATGGGGCAGGCTTATTTTTTTAAAAAAGATTTTGATTCAGCAGCAGCTACTTTTCAATTTATTAACTACAATCTTTTTCCCCGAAAAAAAAATGAAGATGATAGTCATGTAGTCGGTACAAAGGAGGCATCAAGCAGCGGTTATATCAGCGTTGCCAACAAAGAGAAATTAAATGTGCTGCAAAAATTAACAGCACAACCACCCAGCAGAAATGATGCATTGCTTTGGATAATACGTACTTTAATTGAACAGAATGAATTAGGTGATGCGGCATCATTAATCAATACTTTACAACATGACGTTAATTTGCCTCAGCGCCTAAAAAACGATCTGGAAGAAATAAATGCATACTGGTTTTTTAAACAAAATATGTTTGATAGTTCAGCCGCTCATTTAGAACAGGCTTTAAGCAATGCACCATCATTAGAGTACCAGGCCAGAGCTGAATATTTACTGGCTCAATTATTTGAAATAAGTCATCGTTTCGACCAGGCAACAATTTATTACAACAAAGCATCAAAACACACAACAGATCCATTGATGGATATTTACGCCCAATTGAACAATGCAAAAATGATAAAAGGAGTAGATTCTGTGGCCCGGCAAAAAGGCATTGATGACTTGGTGCACATGGCAAAAAAAGATAAATTTCTATCTTATAAAGATATCATTTATTATTCTGCCGGAAATTTAGCCATGCAAAAACCGGATGTTGCCGACAGCCGTTTTTATCATAATTATACAGCGGGAGATTTAGCCACGCTAAAACCGGATACCAATGCCGCCGTATTATATTACAATAAAAGTTTGCAATACAATGAAAACAATATTTCATTTAAGAACAAAGCCTTTTTAAAATTAGCAGACATAGCCTATGACCGCAAGCAGTTTAAGTTATCATTTGCTATGTATGATAGTTTACAATCCGGCGATACATTATTAAATGACCGGTTGCCACAAATTCAGGAAAGAAGAAACAGTTTATCAAAAATTGTAGAGAAAATAGTTATCATTGAAAGAGAAGATAGTCTGCAAAAACTTGCAGCCATGCCCATTGCGGAAAGGACAATTTTTATTAAACAACTGGCGAAAAAACTACGAAAAGAAAAGGGGTTGAAGGAGGAGGAAGTTATTGACAATAGTGGTTCGGTTCCCATTAGTTTTGATAGTAAGAAAAATGAACCGGCAGATCTTTTTTCTGGTAGCAGCACAAAAGGCGAATGGTACTTTTACAATGCATCCCTAAAATCAAAAGGGTTAAGTGAGTTTAAAAGAAAGTGGGGTACCAGAACCAATGCAGATAACTGGAGAAGAAAAAGTGCAGAGGCTACCGCGATTAAAAATTCCCCTAATACATCTCCTCCAGATATGGGTGTTACAGATCTTGATGCAGCAGCTTCAAAACCAAGCGATCCAAATCAGGCAGTTGGAGGAGGAAATAAGACTGATCTGGCAAATACGCCACCTCAGGATGTCAGTTTTGATGGATTGATGGCAAACATTCCTTTAACACCTGAAAAATTAGCAGAGAGTAATACGGCAGTAGCAAATAGTTTATTCGATCTGGCTAAATTATACCAAACAGAACTGGAAGATTATCAGCAAGCAGTTAATACCTATGATCAATCTTTACAGCGCTTTCCCGATTCGTTGTACAATGGAGATATTTACCTTGGCCTGTATTTTTGTTACACCAAATTAGGTGACACTCAAAAAGCTGCTTATTATAAAAATCTTGTTAATACAAAATTTGCAGGCAGTCCTTCCAATAAATTATTAACCAATCCGCTTGATGCTAACCCTGCTTTAAAAAGCAAAGAAGGCACTACCCGTTATGAAGCAATTTATAATTTATTTATTGAAGGTAAATTTGATGAGGCACTTTCAGAAAAGAAAAAGGCAGATAGTTTGTATGGCAATAATTACTGGAGTCCGCAACTACTCTACATTGAGTCTGTGTATTATGTAAAACAACACCAGGATAGTATTGCAATTGACAAACTGGAGAATATAGTAAGTTTGTACCCAAAATCGCCACTGGGACAAAAAGCCGAGCGAATGATTGATGTTTTAAAAAGAAGAGCAGAAATTGAAACCTATTTAACCAACCTCGAAATTACCAGGGCAAAAGAGGATGAAGTAGTAGAAGCGCCAAAAGAAAAATTAGTGCGAAATGATTCAAACCTAATTGTATCTCCAAAGCTTTTTGACAGCAGTAAGGCCATAATTCCTCCTCCTCTTGTTTCAACAAAAGATTCCGTAAAAAAGATTGTGCCTGTACTGGTAAATGGTCCATATACATTCAGACCAACTATGCCTCAAAATGTAATTATGGTGTTGGATAAAGTAGATGGCACTTATGTTAATGAATCTAAAAATGCCTTCACCCGCTTTGTTGGTGAAAATCTGAGGGGGCAAACCATTACAGTTACAAAAACTGCCGTTGATAAAGATATTTCGCTATTGGTATTCTCCTCATTTGAAAATGCAGATGCAGCTTTACAATTTTTAAATAAACTAAGAAAAGTGGCGCCGGATGAAGTTTCGTGGCTGCCGGCTGCTAAATATTCTTTCCTCATTATCTCAGATGATAACCTTCAATTATTACAACTCAATAAAAATTTAAAAGAATATAAAGATCTTTTAAATAAACAGTACCCCGGTAAATTTTAATAGCTTGCATATGTTTTTTTAGCTTACAGGTTTTAGAAAGGTTTACTAAAATATTTATAAATAGAAAACAGGATAATGAAAAGTTCAGTAAAAATTTTATGGCGTGTTTTTTTTGGAGGCTTATTGCTGGTGATTCTGATTTTTACCGCAGCTAACTTTGGTTTATTGGGCAAAATGCCTTCCTTAAAAGAATTAGAAAACCCCGAAGCAGATCTTGCCAGCGAAGTGTACACTTCAGATGGAAAATTGATGGGTAAATATTATGCAGAAAACCGAAGTGAAGTAAAGTACAATGAAATATCCCCGAATATTATCCATGCTTTGGTAGCCACAGAAGATCAAAATTTTTATGATCATTCAGGCATCGATGCAAGAGCAGTTGCAAGAGCTGTAATAAAATTAGGGACAGATGGAGGAGGAAGCCCCATTACACAGCAATTGGCAAAAAATATGCTGAAGCAGGGAAAAGGAAATATTGTAAAAAGAGGATTCCAAAAAATTAAAGAATGGGTAATTGCCGTGAAGCTTGAACGCAATTTTACAAAAGAAGAAATTATTACACTTTATCTTAACAGGGCTTCCTGGGGAAATCTTTACGGAATTAGAAACGCTTCAAGAATCTATTTTCAAAAAGAACCTATAAGTCTTAGTATTGAAGAGTCTGCGGTTTTAGTAGGCATGTTAAAAGGATTTATTTACGATCCTATCCGTCATCCAAGTGCTTCGTTAAACAGGCGTAATACAGTGATAGAAAGAATGGTGGATTGCAAACAACATTATCTTACAGATGAGCAAGCCATTAAATTAAAAGCAAAACCTCTTATTACAAGTTTTAAAAAGGTAGATGACAATGTAGGAATAGCACCCTATTTCCGTTTTGCAGTGGCAGATAAAATGAAAGATTGGTGTAAGACGCATACTAATCCCAAAACAGGAGACAATTATGATTTATACAGGGACGGATTAAGAATATACACAACCATCAATTCTAAAATGCAACAGTATGCTGAAGAGTCGGTAGTACAGCATATGCCAGTTATTCAAAAAAAGTTGAATGGTTTATTGAAAAACAATGGCGACAAAATGTGGAAAGAACATGAGAATGTTATTGAAGCAGCCATGAAGAGTAGCGAGCGTTGGAAAAACATGAAAGAAGATGAGGCAAAAGAACAAGATATTAAGAAGTCATTTCTTGTTAAAGTAAGAATGAAAGTATTTGCATGGAATGCAAAAAGAGAATTAGATACTGTTATGACGCCGAGAGATTCTATCAAATACCACCGGCAATTATTACAGACATCTTTTGTAGCCATCGACCCTAAGACGGGCGAGGTAAAATGTTGGGTAGGAGGCATCGATTTTAAATGGTTTAAATATGATCATGTTACAGCCAGCAGACAGGTGGGTTCTACAATTAAACCACTTATTTATGCTTTGGCAGTTCAGGATGCAGGGTATACGCCTTCTACTGTAATTGCAGGTGGCCCTGTACAATATGGTAAAATATCGAGAACATTTGATGGCGGCGGCGGTACATTGGCAAATTGCCTTGCCTATTCAAAAAACACAGCTTCTGTAAGAATGACCAATATGTTAGGTGTAAGCCGGGTAATTGAATTTGCAAAATCTGTTGGTGTAAGTGCAAAACTACCTCCTTATATTTCTCTTGCTTTGGGTGCTGCAGAAATACCCTTATTACAAATGTTGCAAGCTTATACTATGTTCCCCAATAAGGGATTTAATACAGAACCGGTAATGATAAACCGGCTAGAAGATAAGGATGGTAATTTGTTAGAAGAATTTAGTTCAGTTTCGGGTAAACAGGTAATGAGTGAACAGGATGCATTTACAATGGTAAAACTAATGGAAGGCGTGGTAGAAATAGGCACTGGTCGATCTCTAAACAACTATGATATACCTGCTCAAAAAGCAGGTAAAACAGGTACTACCAATGATAATGCAGATGGTTGGTTTATGGGATATACGCCCGAATTACTTGCGGGCACATGGGTTGGGTGTGACGATCCTTTTATTAGAATTTATTCAGGCACAAGTGGTGGTAACGAAATGGCCTTACCTAAATGGGGCTATTTTATGAAAAAGATTTATGCTGATAAGAATCTTCCTTATGGAAAAACGTTGAATTTTGCAGAACCTGCAAAGATGGCAAATGATCCAATTTATGCAGATCAAAATTTTAAGGATATAGTAAACAGTGGGGATAGCACTAAGGGGGATGTTGGCAATGGCAATGCCGGAGATTTTATTGTTGATCCTGTTACAGATAATAAAGCTCCTGCAGTGCCTGTTGAAAGTGAATTTGGAGACCCCAAAAAAGACACGGGCCTCAAAGCTAAAACTAAGCCTGTTCTTCCTTCAACACTTCCTAAGCCCGCCGAAGAAAAAAAAGATCCAAAGGCTATAATGCCTCCGCCCATAAAACCGGCAGATGATAAAAATAAGAAAGCATTGAAGCCGGATAAATTGAAGCCGGCAAAAAATAATGATTATTAGTTTAAACGATAATGCCATAAAAAACGGGCCATTATAAATGAGCCCGTTTTTTATTAAAATTTTCTATGCAAAATTTTCCTTTTAGTATTTGCAATCATTATCTCATCAGGTACATTTTACCGTACCCGCTATTAAAATATTTATCCGTTTTATCACCTTCCGATTTATATTTATCCAGTGATTTTCCATTGAGGTTTGTTATTACTCTATACAGATAAACGCCATTAGCCAACTTTTGTCCATAAGCATCTGTGCCATCCCATTTAAAGTCTGTAATATTTCGCCCTACATGTATTTGCCCTAATTCATCTTTGGTAATTTCCCGTACAACCTTACCGGTTATTGTAAGTATTTGTATCCGCAAATTCTGTGGAACTTCGCTTCCTGTAACAGTAAATACAAACGCTGTAGAAGTAGTAAATGGATTGGGATAATTCAACATGTTACTGATCATTGGCTTATTAATGATACTAAAAGTAACGCGGTATTCCAGTTTGCCTGCTTTATTTCCAACAACATCTTTGCCCGAAACTATAAACTGGTAATCACCATCCTCTGGAAAATAAGGAAGAAAATCAATAGATGCGGTATTTTCTCCATTTGCCAAATTAGCAGGATTAAACCTTACAGAATCACCAAAAAAGTAATTACGCAAAACCCCATCCGGATAACGAACCTGTACCTTTAACAAAGCGGTATCACTTAGTGCAAGAAAATGGCTCTCATCCTTTAACTTAACCAATATATGTGGCTTGGCTGCAATAATATCCCTGTTAAGAATATGCACTCCGTCAAAAGTTACATCTAGTGCAGGATTAAATTTATCTTCTTTTACATAAAAACTTTTAAAAATAAAGTTGTTATATAAATACTGTTCGGGTTGATCATTATCTGGATTGATCATTACATACAAAGTATTGTTTCCAGGAAAATCTTTAGTATCAATACTGTAATTTACCATCAATGTATCGCCTGAAACCAATGCCTTCTTTTTACTTATCGCAACTGCATGAGGTACATTATTGCGATCGGTTATTATAAATTTAACTTTTAAACTATCGAATGCAACCGGACTAATATTTTTAAAGGCAAGCGCAAAATTAATTTTATCACCTTGCTCAACTGAATCCCTCATAGTATAAACAATATTTGGTGCCACTACTCCCTCCGGTACATAATCGGCATTTATTCTCCAGTATTTTAACTGGTTTGGGGTTGTGTAAGCATCATCTGTGTTTACCATTACCAATCTAACGTATGGATAGGTTGCTGCATCTATAAAACTTAGCGTGGTATCAGTTGCAGGACTTACTGTTGCAACCAACGTTTCTGTTCCGGTGGATGTTATGCCCAATACTTGAATTGATACAATATCCTTCAGGGTCTTATCAATACTTTTTCCATACCAATGCAAAGATTTCCAGGCTTTTGCCGGACCAAATGAAGGAGACTGAATTGTACCGGAAGTATATTTTGTTGGCATTGAAAAAGAAACTGAAATCTGGTCTGATGGAAGTGCTCCCATTCTTGTTTTTGGTTGATAAGAAGGCGTATTTTTTCTGAAAAAATATACAAAAGGAAGATTGCGTGTAAAACTATCTATCTGGTTAAACCCGATTGATTTTAATTTATGATATAAAGAATTACCAGCTCCCAGCGTTGTCTGATCTGTTTGCCAATCGCTTATAAAAGATGTATTTGAAGTCATGCCCAAATTAGTAATTGAAACATACATGCCACTAGGAATACTATCAATAAAATCCATTGCTCTCTTACGGAATTTTAGACTGTTATATGGAAATTCAAAAAAGTTTCGCTTATAGCCTGAATATGGATCACGTTGACAGGCTGGAAAACTTCCAAAACGGCCGGTATTTTCACCAGTGACAGGATTTACAGTATTAAAATTTCCCCAGGGTTGCAATGTGGTACTATCATACACAAAAAATTGTAAGACCCCATATTGACAACCATAAAAATCTAATTGCGAGAAATCAAGATTTACATTAATTCGCTCATAACTTGTATAAGGATATACACCGGTATTTATGGTTAGGGTACGCTGAATATTTTTATATCGAAAAACCCTGTCACTATCCAGACTAATAGTATTGCTGTACGAACTTTTTGTATGCTGAAAATAATGAGACTGGTTAAATCCGCTACCACCATTAGGCAGGAAAACAAAAGAAAATGAATTCCAAATTTGCTTTGCTCCGTTTAATGGTACAATGGAGGTTCTCCAATAATAAACAGTACTATCTGTAAATGTTACATTGGTTGGTTTAAACTCAATTGGGCCTCCAATACCATTTGCTGAATATTGTTTCTTAAAGGGAGAGTTAAATAATTCTGTTGTATCCAGCTCCATCAGGTATTGACGCTGATTACTTAAAGCATCGGCTGTAGAAGCAACAAAACTTATATCCTGTTTATTTACAATTGAATAATTGTAAGGAGAAACAGGTCTTATTTCATCTTCCAGAATATAAAATTCCTTTGTGATGGTGTTGTTTGTTTCTGACAACTCTTTAGTAATATTATCAGCATCCAGTGTAATAATTAATTTATTTAACCCTTTATCCGTTGTAGGATTAATAAGCAAAGTAAAACTTAAAGAATCAGTATTTTTTATAGCAGGAACAAGCTGGTTAAATATAATCTTGGTAGAATCATTGGGTAGTTTTCTGGTTATTAAAACCCTAATTGAATCTTTGATTACTTTACCAATATTCATCATTTTAATATCAACTTTAAAACTATTATCTGCCACTGAAATAACAGTTGGACTAACTTTAACAAGTGGATCTTCAATTACATAATCTGGCAGTGTAAATGCATTTATTCTAATGGCTGGGTCTCCATGAAGGTTAAGTTCTTCGAGGTGTATTCGGGTATAAAAATCCAGGGTTTGCGGATTACTTCCTAAAGATTGGCAAACTGCCTTAAGTTGGTTGCCTATAGTATTACCGTATAAATCAAGTACTATATTTTTATATAATTGTGTATTAAAAAAGTTCAAAAATGGTGGGATTCCTAAGTGTGTACTTGCAATAAAACCGATACTTCCACGCTGATCTGCCAAAACATATTTTTCTGAAAGCGAAAGACTTCCAGATAAACGGCTCGGGTCGAACGTATAAAAATTACCTGCGCTGCAACCGCTTACATTAAAAAAAGGATACTTCCCCTGGTTGGTATATATTTCAGGACTGCTTAAATTAAAGGCTAATGTATTTGCTGATGAGTGACCAAAATATTGAATCAAACTTACACCTTGGTTTATCAACTGCTCAATTCGTTCGCCATTTGCCTGCTCTACCGCAGATGAAGAAGCCTTTACAAATGTTTCAACATGTGCCCCAAAGGCAGTATCTACCATAACTCTTTCATAATCATTAAGGTAATTTACAAATAAATCACTTTCCTGACTATCTGCACCACCGGCAACATTAATTACATTTTTCATCCATCCTTTATCTTCAATCGTTTGGCTGGCTGAAGCTTGGGCGAGTTCGTATTCTTTAACTTTATTTAGGTAATATTTTATTTCTGTACCATTGATAGCGGCCAATCGGCCAATCGGAATTATTGGAACATTTGTACCGGGAGCACAGGATAATAATACATCAGAAGCTGGCCAACCAAAGGTTTGTACCAAATCAATTTTATCAATTGTTGGGTCAGCTTCATATTGCTTATAATCAACAGAATTCATCCCTCTTCCAATGATAAAAATATATTTTGGGGTAACACTAAATTGCTGGCTCGCAAACCTGATAAAGTCGCGTATAGCAGCCGGATGTTTTTTAATACCAAAACCAAATTGGTCTGTCAGTTCATCAATTGAAATTATCTGAGGATGAAAACTACCTCCTGCTGCAGAGGTCCGGTATTTTTTATATTCATCAACATAATTCACACCATTCCCATCATTGTACAAAGAAGGGTGACTAATAATAATATAATCACCCTGATTGGAAACGGTATTAAAATTAGTGAATGCTTTAGCTGTTACTGTATTTACTGCTGTAATATTGCCCGCTTCCTGATTTATAAGGTAAAACTTTCTTACTGCTATTGTTGAACCCGGCAGGGCAAATCTAACTTTCCCCGGCACTGAAATATCTCCCACTAATCTTATCCCATCCGTTACAGCATATAAAACCGGCGCAGTTCCTCCGATATTAAAATTATCTATAACAAGAAAATTACCATTCGGCGATGCCTTTAATTCAAAATAAAAATTTTTTTCGTTATTAAAATTAAATGTTGCAGGATAAGTAAGAGTCATTTCTCCAATCACTATGCGATCATTGCCATTTGCAACGCCGGGAGGTACCGTATATCCATTTACAGCAACCTGAAGATTGTCGACATTTGGAAGTATACTTAAGGGCAAATTATCTACCTGTTTTTTTACCTTAGCGTAGTACTTCAGTGGCACGTCATCAAAGAGTTTAGTATTATAAAAATTAACCCTCAAATTTCTTACATATAAAGCATTCCCAAATGCTGCAATATAAAAGGATACACTATTGGCTGGTCCTGCTGTGTAAACATTTAAATTAGTAAAATTCTGGTAAAGATCACAGCCATTACAAGGTGCAATATTAGGACTGGTATAACCTTCGCCAGCATCATAAGAGGAAGAGAAAACGGTTTCTCCCACATAATTACCAAGCCCTCGGTTGTATTGATCTTTATAGGCAACCGTTACTTTACGCATAAAATAAGCATCCGGAGCTAGCGTATTTCCCGCTACATTATTTACAGCAGATGCAAATCTTAAATTGTTACCTGCCTGATTAATTGTTAAAAAATAGGTGGCAGTATCAGTATGCAAACTAAAACTATCCGACAGTTGATTGCTTGTATCACGATACAAGGCTTTATCAGGTTTACCATCATTTCTTTCGCCCCAAAATTCGATATAATCAGTAGCTGCCAAAACTCCGCTTAACACAGAAGTGAAAATAGGAACCTGTGTTCCGTTACGCCATAATTGAAATTGTTCAGCAGGGGTATTACCTAAACCTGCTGTTACCAACGCAGGTTGGTTAATCCGGTAAACACCACTTTTTCCTACTTTAAATTTAAAGTAAGTCTTACTATAATCAATCCAACTATTATTCAGTTGTGCATGAGTTATAGTAACACAAAGTAAAAAAAGTGGCAATAATAATTTTTTCATCTTGCAGTATAATTAGTTTGATTTTTTAGTCTCTCTCTTTTTTCACTAAATTAAGCTTTAGTGAAAAAATATGAGTGTACAAAGGATTGGATTGATTTGCAAGATTGCTGTAAGCATAATCAAGCGTTACATTTTTTATTTTAAATCCGGCACCTAAACTTGGCTGGTAAATCCACACTTTTTTTTGGTTTAAAGTATCCCCATCTGATAATGCTTTTTGAAAGTTAGTAACCCCTGCCCTAACAAAGAAAACATCTTTAATAGATGCTTCCAGCCCAAGATGCGGATCGATACTAATAGGGTTGCTGCTAATGACAGTATTACGTTTACCATCAAAAGTCATATCGAAATTAGCCTCCGTTAATAAACTAAAGGAGCTGCTTATCACAAAATTGTATCCGCCACCAAGGGTTATCCTTGGTGAAGTTAATTCAGTCGATCTAACAGGAATATCATTTTTTGTAAGATATAAAACTTCTTTTTCTTTTTCTGTAAACTTAAATGACCATGCATTAAAAGTGGTAGTTAAATCTTTTGCTACTAAACCTACATGCCAGTTGGTACCATGCATTTGAATACCTGCATCAACACCAAAACCCCAGGCACTTGCAAACTGCCCTACTTTACGGTGAATAATTTTTGCATTAACGCCAAAGCTTACCACTTTATCATCGGTTTCAACAACCTTTTGTGCAAATGAAAAAAGCATGGCATAATCCGCTGAAGAAAAACTAGTAATATTTCCATAATCAACGCTGCCATCCGGTTGCACTAAAAACAATGTATTAGGAATATCATCAACTGCAAAACGTAATAATGACAAGCCGATGGTTCTCCTATTATCCTGAATAGGAATTGCTACAGAACCGTAGTCATATTTTCCAATACCGGCAAAATATTCAGCATGCATTAAATTAACCTCCGGGTGATCTTTAACACCCACAAGACCTGCGGGATTCCAGTAGCCAGCAGTGCCATCCTGCACAGAAGCTACTTGCGCACCGCCCATTGCAAGTCCTCTTGCACCGGCACCGATGTTTAAAAATTCATTGGAATATTTTCTAAACTGAGAAAATGAAGCAACAGGAAATAATAGTATCACCAGTATAAAAGCCGACAGTTTTGAACTCATAGATATTTAGTTTCTGGTTTTAATGCTATTGTATTTGTAAATCTATCCTCGCAAAACGAATTTGCCCAAAGTAAATTGTGTTTTTATTTCAATAGCAACTATTATTATTTATACAAAAATAATTAATATAAAATCACATTGTTTACAGCATTTTTCAAGAGTTAACCATCATATTTTAAGAGGACGGTTTATTTAAAGAAAAGGCTGCTTTTGGAAGTATTTTGAACCGGGTGAATTGAGTGGAAATATACCAGGAAAGCTGACAGATTTTTCGTTTCTCCTACCTTCTTTTTGATTAGAGAATAAAGAATTCTTACCTCCGAATGGTTTAAATTGTAAATACTATTATAAACTAAATTAATTTTTCAATTTTTCTAAGCACTTTTGCAAAACTTTCAGCTATTAAGTTGATTAGTGTAAGAACTCTATAAAACAGTGATAATGGCAAATTTGATACAGGAATTACAATGGAGAGGCATGATACAAGATATAATGCCTGGAACAGAAGAACAGTTGAATAAGGAAATGACGACTGGTTATATTGGCTTTGATCCGACCGCAGATAGTTTACACATTGGCAGCCTAGTGCCCATCATCTTATTAAAACATTTACAAAAATTCGGGCATAAACCCATTGCGCTGGTAGGCGGTGCCACCGGTATGGTGGGTGATCCAAGTGGAAAAAGTGAAGAAAGAAATTTATTAAGTGAAGACGTACTTAACCATAATGTGGTTTGTGTAAAAGCACAGTTGGAAAAATTTTTAGACTTTGACGCCAGCAAACCTAACGGAGCAGAAATGGCCAACAACTATGATTGGTTTAAAGATTTTACTTTTTTGAACTTTATTAAAGAAGTAGGCAAATACATTACCGTTAATTACATGATGAGTAAAGACAGTGTACGTAAAAGACTGGATGGCGATAACGGTATGAGCTTTACAGAATTTACTTACCAACTGGTGCAGGGCTATGATTTTTACTGGCTTAATAAAAACAAGCACTGCAAGCTGCAAATGGGTGGCAGCGACCAGTGGGGCAATATCGTTACGGGTACAGAAATTATCCGTAAAAAAAGTGGTGGCGAAGCTTTTGCCTTTACCTGCCCGTTGATGACCAAGGCTGATGGAGGTAAATTTGGTAAAACAGAAAAGGGTAATATCTGGCTGGATGCCAAGAAAACCTCCCCTTATCAGTTTTACCAGTTTTGGTTAAATGCGGCAGATGCAGATGCAGAAAAATACATCAAGATTTTTACCCTGTTGAGTAAAGCTGAAATTGAAACTTTGTTGGAACAACATAAGGGAAATGAGCACCAGCGTATATTACAGAGAAAACTGGCCCAGGAAGTTACCTGTTTTGTACACAGCAGGGCTGATTATGATTTTGCTGTAAAGGCATCTGAAATATTATTTAACAATGATACCGCAGATATTTTACAACAGTTGAATGAAGAGCAATTGTTGCAAGTGATGGAAGGCGTACCTACTGTTGAGTTCTCGAAAACAATTGCTGAAACTGGTATTGATGTAGTTAGTTTTTTAGCCGATACAAAAATATTCCCCAGCAAAGGCGAAGCCCGTAAAATGGTGCAAGGGGGCGGTGTTAGCATTAATAAAATAAAAGTAGATGCTATTGAAGCAACAATAAATACCACAGGTTTATTGAATGAAAAATATTTACTGGTGCAGAAGGGGAAGAAGAATTATTATTTGGTGTTGATTAGTTAAGAATTTATTAATACAAAGAAATTTTTATGAACAAAATCAAACCTACTTCGTCTGACAGAGTTTATAGGAAACTTGTAAAATATCGTAAAGGCGATTGTTTGAGTATTGATTGTAAAAATGGAAATTATTTAGGCGTTTTGATTTCAGAGAAGTTTAATAAATATTATGACTTGACCCTTATTGAATATTACAAAAAAACTAGGCCACAATTATCAGATTTTATTGAGGGGAAATTTTTCGGTACACGTTTTGGCTCATGGGAAGAATTGACATATGCAGTCAATGTTTGGATGATTGAGTGTAAAGAAATTGACAATGATATTAAGTTTGAAAAAATTGGTACACTTAAGCTAACTTCTACGTTTCGTAAAGATGGCTATGCTTATTTGGAACGAGCAGAGCAATTATTAATACATTATTTAGAGGAATTCCCGATAAGAATTGAAAAAAGTAAAAATGCTGAGAAATTCCCAGACTTGGCATTCGTCAGTAAACACTTGATTGATATGAAACATATAATCGAATAAATTCCAAGTTCGTATTAACCTTCTTTTACTCTACCCACACCTGCTTTTTAACAACAGCACCTTCAACCGCTTCTGCTAAAAATTTTCTTTCATTTACCAGGTAACCGTTGCCTTTTTCACACACGTGCACTTTTAAATTTTCAATGCTGTAGGGGCTGCCATCGGGAATATCGGCGATATTGCTGTAGCGGATATCGTAGCCGTCAATGATGATGACACAGCCGCTGCCGATGGCTTCCATTTTATTTCCTTCGGTGATGAGCATGCCGGTATCTTCACCCAAACCAATACCAATGCAGGAAGGGTTGGTAGCTACTACCTGTGCCAGGCGGCCAAAGCGGCCACGCTTTTCAAAGTGGCTGTCAAAAACCACATCATCCATAAAACCTAAGCCTGTTGTTATTTTTACTTCGCCTTTTAGATGTGCCCTGGTGGCGTTGCCTTCGTAGATCATGGTGTTACTCATACCCATGGCACCGGCACTGGTGCCTGCAACTACAAAACCGGCCTCATTATGATAACGCTGCAGCATTAATTGCAACAATTGTGTGCCGCCGAATGTGGTGGATAATCTAAGCTGGTTGCCGCCGCTGAACATTACGGCCTGGCAGTTGCGGATACGTTGAATATATTCCGCATCAAGGGCATCGGCACGGTTACGAATGTTCATGATACTAACATCCGTGCAGCCAATTTTTCCAAAAGCGTTCAGGTAGTTCTCGCCTACTTCATTGGGAATCATCGAAGCCGTAGTAATAACTTCAATCTTTGCAGCCGGGCCACCACTTTCGTTTACAATGCGATTTAAAATACCTAACTCAATAAAATTAAGATTGCTCAGTTTTTGTAACTCGCCATTTTCGGGCACAGTACCTTTATCTTCGGCACCGCCAATAGCAATCAATTTTCCCCTGGGTTGCTGCATGAACATTTTGTTTTGATGACAGTAAAATATTTCTTAACTGCTCCACATTTTTTTTACTGTTTAATGTAGTGGGTGTTGCAAATGTAAAGTAATTGACTAAAACAGGCTTTGATTGCAGTTTGTATTTTTTATGCTACCGTTTTTTTATTAACTTCCGATTTACACATTTATTTAAAGGAGATAACGACGGTTTTATTTGTTTATTTGACCCGTTTGTAAAAACTGTGTGTTAATAAAATGAACCCAACCAGAACCTAAAAGCTGCCATAAAAAATAAATGTAGAAGTATGCGGCGCCCATGAAGTTCCACTTTGCTTCTTAGCCCGGACAAAAAATTATAAAACACTTTTAACCAAAAACTATTGTTGAATGAAGATTGCAGAAATAAAAATAATGAGGGGCCCCAACTACTGGAGCGTTCGCCGCAACAAACTGATACAAATGAAGCTTGACCTTGAAGACATGGAGCAACGCCCTACCAACCTGATACCCGGTTTTAAAGACAGGCTTGCCGCAATGTTCCCGGGTATGTTTGAGCATCGTTGCAGCGTAGGTACACCCGGTGGCTTTTTTGAGCGGGTGGAAGAAGGTACCTGGATGGGGCATGTGATTGAACATGTGGCGCTCGAAATGCAAACACTTGCCGGGATGGATACAGGTTTTGGCCGTACCCGTGGCACTGGAAAAGAAGGTGAATACTATGTTGTTTTTAGTTATATGGAAGAAGATGCCGGTGTGTACGCAGCTAAGGCTGCCGTAAGGGTTACACAGGCACTGGCCGATGGAGTAACATATGATCTAGAAAACGATATCATGCAATTAAGGGAGATAAGAGAAGATACCCGCCTTGGACCAAGCACAGGTTGTATTGTAGATGAAGCTGCTAAAAGAAATATTCCTTTTATCCGGCTGAACAAATACAGTTTGGTACAGTTGGGTTATGGCATTCATCAAAAAAGAATCAGGGCTACTATTGCAAGTACTACCAGCAATATTGCAGTAGATATTGCCTGCGATAAAGAAGAAACAAAAAACCTGCTGGGTGCTGCAGAAATACCTGTTCCCAAAGGAGTGGTTATAAGAAGTGAGGAAGGATTAAAAGATGCCGTTGAAAGATTGGGTTACCCACTGGTATTAAAACCAATAGATGGCAACCATGGCAAAGGAGCCACTACCAATATTATTGATTGGGCAATGGCGGTGAAAGCCCTGGCAGATGCACAGGTATACGGACGCAGCATTATCTGCGAACGCTTTATTACCGGTTTCGATTTCAGGGTATTGGTGATAAACAATAAATTTATCTGCGCTGCCCTCCGAACTCCGGCTGCTGTTACCGGTGATGGTGAACACAACATACAATGGCTGGTAGATGAAACCAACAAAGATCCCCGGCGTGGTTATGGCCATGAGAAAGTATTGACCTCCATTAAACTGGATAATTTCAGCCAGCAGATGCTGGATGAAAAAGGTTACACACTGGATACCATTCCGCCAAAAGGCGAGCTGGTATTATTAAAACCTACCGCCAACCTCTCTACCGGTGGCACATCTGAAGATGTGACAGACCAGGTGCATCCAGCCAACATTTTTATGTGCGAACGCATCTCAAAAATTATTGGTCTGGATATTTGTGGTATTGATATTATGGCACCCGACCTGCGGTTGCCCATCAGTGAAAGTGGCGGTGCTGTGCTGGAAGTAAATGCAGCGCCGGGATTCCGCATGCACATCGATCCGGCTGTAGGAATCGGCCGGAACGTTGCAGAGCCGGTAATTGACATGTTGTTTCCAAAAGGCAGTGCCGGTCGCATTCCTATTATTGCTGTAACAGGCACCAATGGTAAAACCACCACTACAAGATTGATTGCACACATTGCTAAAAGTTCGGGTTATAAAGTGGGTTATACTACCAGCGATGGTGTGTATATTCAGAACCAGTTAATGATGAAGGGCGACTGCACAGGACCTGTAAGTTCCACCTTTGTATTGCGTGACCCAACGGTAGATTTTGCCGTGCTGGAATGTGCAAGAGGTGGCATCTTAAAAAACGGGCTTGCTTTTCAGAACTGCGATATTGCGATCATTACCAATGTAAGTACGGATCACATTGGCTTAGGTGGCATAGATAGTCTTGAACAAATGGCCAAAGTAAAAGCAGTGGTTGCTGAAACTGTATTTACTCATGGTTATGCCATTTTAAATGCTGATGATGATTTGGTGTACGATATTAAAAACGGGCTTGATTGCAACATCGGCTTGTTCAGCATGGATGAAAATAATCCCCGCATAAAAAAACATTGTAATAATGGTGGTTATGCGACAGTGTTCGAAAACGGTTATGTAACTCTCATGAAAGGCAACTGGAAAATAAGGGTTACTAAAGTGAACGATATACCCATCACTTATGGAGGTAAAGCCATTCACAATATCATGAATACCTTGCCCGCAATTCTGGCAACTTATTTATACAGAGAAATAAAAGTAGAAGATATAAAAGAGGCGTTAGAAACTTTTGTTCCTTCAGCCACACAAACTCCCGGCAGATTGAATTTTTTCAAATTTAGACACTTTGAAATTTTGGTTGACTTTGCTCATAACCAGGCAGGGCTGCAGTTGTTGTGTGACTTTGTAAATAAATTGGATGGCACACCAAAAGTTGGTATCATCAGCGGCACCGGCGACAGGCGGGATGAAGATATAAAAGACCTTGGTAAAATTGCTGCCCGTTGTTTTGATGAGATTATTATACGGCAGGATAAAAGTTTACGTGGCCGCACAGCAGAAGAAATTGTACAACTTTTGGTGGAAGGTATTAACGCCACAAAAACCAAAGAAATTCCTATTACAATTATTTATGATGAAAAAGAAGCCATCATGCATGCGTACAAGACTGCCAAACCTGGCTCTCTCATTACTGTTATGTGCGATGAAGTAATTGAATCATTAGATTTAATAAAAGGTTTAAAAGAAGCGGAGGACAATTTGTAACTTAAAAGGTATAGGTATTTTATTTTTTAAAATGGTTTTGGCTGTTTTACCTTCAACCCCTAAATTTGCGTTCCCAAACTAAATTTTGGGATATTGATTGGGTTATGGTGTAATGGTAACACAACAGATTTTGATTCTGTCTTTCTAGGTTCGAATCCTAGTAACCCAACCTTACAGGACAAACTGGATTTATTACCATTTGTCCTGTTTTTATTTTCGCTGAAACCCTCTCCCATACTGTACATTATTCGAATAACCTCATTGATCCGTGTAGTTCGAAGTGTAAATCCATCAAATGTCAGTTTTTCAGGATACATCGAACTAATTATATCTCGCTTTTTCTCAGTGTCAGCTGTTTCATATAAATAGTCCAGTTTTAGCAGGTTATTTACTCCCTTATCCAGCAGCCCTTTTATATCCACCTGATCATCATTGCTGGCATTTAATTTAGCCTCTAACCTTTCAAGTTTGGCACTGTATTCAGATTTCATTTCCCGAAAATCCGCTGGTTCAATTTGTTTGGATGAAAGCAGTTCTCTGATATAGGCTATTTTTTCTTGTAATTCTTTTATCTGCAACCCCACCTGTTTACTATCTTCCTGGATGTTATTGGTTTGATCATTCAATTCTTCGGCAATAAGTAGTTTGAACAAGTCAACGATTTCTGATTTAGGAATATACTTTTTGATCTCGTAAACAAATAGCTGATTCACATTATCAGCTCTGTAACGGCAAGAACACCCATCAGTACAGTGATAGTAAGAGTAGTATTTAGTGTGTCCTCTGGAGGCACTCCCCGTTAATAATTTATTGCACTTCGGACAAAGAAGAAACCCTCGTAAAGGAAGCGATTCATTAGACACTGCTTTAAGCCTGTAATTCCTCTTTCTTCCATCCAGTATATCCTGCACCTGATAATACAATTCATCTGATATGATGGGCTCATGTGAACCTTTTATAAAACGACTTTCTTCATCCTTGTATTTTGGAATAAATATTTTACCGCAGTACACAGGATTTCGCATGGCAAACCAAAACGGACTTTTTGTGCTGCCAAACCCCTTTTGCTTCGCCATTTTATAAATCTGTTCCGTATTAAAAACTCCTTCGGCAATTTTGTTAAAAGACCACCGCAAAATATTCGCCTGCGGTTCTTTTGGAGCGATATATTTTCTTCCCAATTCATCAGTCCTGTTCATGTAACCAATGGGTGCTTTTCCCATAAACCGACCTTCCTTCTTTGCTCTACGCATTCCATGAATAACATTTAGTGCCCTCCTATCATTTTCTACTTCTGGTGCAGCCAAATAAAAAGCCAACATCATTTTATTCTCAGGTATAGACAAATCTAAGGGTTGTTCAATTGCCTGTGGCTCTATGCCCAATTTGCGAAGCGTATTGATCATTTGATAAGCATCGCCCGCATTACGGCTGAAACGATCCCATTTAAGAAACAATACCAAATCAGCCTGGTTTTTATTTCTCTTCAAAACCGACAAATATTTTTTCCATTCCGGACGGTTAAAAGTTTTGGCAGAATGATCTTCCAAAATCACGTACCGAACGGACATATTATTGATGCTGCAATATTTTCGTAACAGTTCCTCCTGGCTCCGTTGGGAATACCCCTTTTCAGCCTGCTCATCCGTACTTACACGGATATACAAGTCAGCTATTTTCATTGACTAAAATTTATTCAGTTTTAAATTGCTTTACGCATTTCATTTCTCTTTTGGCTTTCCAAATGTTGGGAAACAACAATGTTGGCAAATTTCCGAAGTAAGTCAAGCATTTGAGCAGCCTGTTCCACAGAAATATCCACACCTCTATTCCGCAGCATTTCTATAGCCCTTTCCGGCTTTAATTTTTCCATCTTACACCTTCACATTTAATAGTCACACTTCACGAATCTTTCTCTGTGCAAGAGAATATCTTAGGTACTAAGATACAAAAACTGTTCCGATAGTTTATATTTTACCAAAACTATTATACTTTAGCATAAAATCACCGACGTTTGCGTTAGAAACTCTGCGCCTTGATAAAGCTTGGTATGGTTATCTAAAGTTTAGTAAAGCTGATTAATAACAGGTTAAGTAAAACTCATTAAAATGGAAAAAACGTATAAGGTTAGCTATAAAACCTATTTCAATGACCGCCTGAAAAAGGTTTTTTTTCATGGTGCACATACTTTTCCTTTGTATGTACAGTTAACATTTGATAGAAAGACGATTGTATTCAAGAGCTACTATTTTGATTTATTCTCTAAGCCCCGTTACGTGATCTTTATAAATGGAAGCCTGCATGGGCCTTCTATCAAGGAAATTATTAAAAAGGAAACTGAGTTACTTGATTTTATCATCGATAAAAATTTGGCCGATTGTTCTTTAGAAAAGCTTAAAGAAGATTATACTTTTTATTGCAGAGATCTATGTGATGAAATGGAAGAGCCCTTTATTGAATACCTGTTTATTTTTTTTAATGATAAAGGAATGCCCGCATTGGCTACAACAATAAAAGAAGGTTGTAAATATCGGATTGCCTATGATGTTTTAGCTGATTTAAAAATGGCACTCAAGCCAGCTTTATTTAGTGAACTTTTAGAAAATTCCTTTCATTACGCTGCCCCTTATTTGCCAATTTATGAATTTATGAAAATAAGTAAGAAATGGCCACTGCTTTGCCTCAATGTGGTAGAATGGCAGGATAATAAAATTAAAAAAATTTTTATTGATCATGTTCATAAATATTTTGAAAAGCAAGATAGTAAAGAGATAATAAAAAAAATCGAAAGTTTTATTAAGTCTTTAAAAAATCAATAACAGTATTACAACAGTAATAATTTTTGTAATTTTAACTATCAATTTAATTCATCTGGGAATCGTGTTTGGTGGTCCAACCTCATTTCTCAATATTTTAATCAGGTGCATTTCACCCGGGTTTTCTGCTTTAGAATTCGAAAAAATAATTCGGGTTTACTGCTCAGTTTCTTCCCGCTAATTACTTTAATAAATGCTTTATCGGCATCTTTATTTTATTAAGAAAGCGAATCGCAACTTCGTACAAATTTCATCCGATATAATACAATATAGTTTTGCTGTTGTAAGAAATATCGATATAGCAAAACTTACCAGACCTGTATTACAATACCTTTTCATTTAAAAATGGATTCTACAAAAGTATACTACTATTGACAATCAAGGTCTAAGAGAATAAATGGAGGTGGAGATGGAAGGTATAGCATAACCTAAGTACAAATCATATATAGGAATTGTAAAACCTCAAATATAATGTTACAGTTTATTTATTTATGCTATAGTTTACAATTGGCATCATTAAATAGCCAATGGCTCTTGCTACTAACCTTCATAGAAAATTAATAATGATTTTATTTATACATGTTACACCAAGATTGACAAAACCAATGATGTTGGTTTATAGTTTGAGCATTTGGGTGCTATTATAATAAATAAAGGTTCAACTGATAAATTCTAAATGGAACCACATCAAAAGAGTATTTGTAAAATTAAGGCAGTAGAATTAAGCTTTATTGATTTGATAAAACCATTTACAAAAAGGATACCTAATTATAAAACTAAAATTTAAAACTAAATAGATTTTACGTGATGTAAAATTATTTAATCAATTTTTTTATGTCCTTCTTCTTAACATTTTTTTTCTTTACTAGTACTTTATCCTTTTTTATAACTCCAAAAAAAAGTTTGGTTACTTTTTTTAACTTACTATCAAACTTGTGTTCTTTAAAGGCCTCCTTATATTCACCCAAGGCTTCGAATATTTTTTTCTGAATTTCTTGATTGATACTTTTTTTGGTAATCTTTTTTACAAGCGTTTTTTCAGCTTTTGTCGCCATATAATTTAATAACCTAAATTTAATATATACTTCAATAAACCAATGTTAAGTTTTGTCGAAGACTACTAAAAACATCAGATTTTGTTATTAGAGATTAAGAGTTAATTAAGAATGAAACACACCTATTTACAACAGTTGATTTACTTCGGTTGATTTACTTCGGTTGATACTATTTTTTAAAAGCGGAAGAATCAGTATCAGCTTTCTTTTATCCGAAATGCCCTTCAACGTAATTCCTGGTGAGTTCCTGTTGAGGGTTTTTGAAAATATTTTTGGATGTATCAAATTCTATAAGCTCACCCAGATACATAAAAGCAACTTTGTTGGATATGCGTTGTGCCTGCTGCATATTATGGGTCACAATTACAATGGTGTAGTTATTTTTTAAACTCAATATCATCTCCTCAATTTTATTTGTACTTATTGGGTCTAAGGAAGAACAAGGCTCATCCATTAAAATAACTTCAGGTCTTAACACAACAGTTCTTGCAATGCACAATCTTTGTTGCTGTCCGCCAGATAATTTTACTGCCGGTTTTTTCAACTCATCTTTTACTTCATCCCACAGGTAACTTTCTTTTAGCGCTAATTCTATTAACTGAGGTATTTCATTTTTTGGAAACTTGTGTAGATTGAGCGCATAGGACATATTTTCATAAATACTTTTAGGCAGTGGATTTGGTTTTTGAAAAACCATTCCTATTCGTTTTCGTATCTCTGTTACCGAATTATTTTTATCATAAATATCAAGATCATCCAATTTTAAAGTACCATTTAGACTGGCTTCGGGTGTCAGGTCGTGCATCCTGTTAAAACAACGCAGTAGAGTTGACTTACCACAACCCGAAGGCCCGATTAATGACGTTACTTCATTCTTTGGAAAATCTATATTTATATTTTTTAAAATTTGCTTCTTCCCAAAATAAAGGTTTAGCGCATGCGCTGACAATTTTATCTCTTCCATATTAGTCCTGTGTTCTTTGTTTAAACCGAATATAAAAAGCTAGAGTATTCAGAAAAAAAACAAGCACTATCAAAACAACTGCAGTTCCGTAAGCCAGTGGTCTAACCTGTTCTATAGATTGGTGCTGAGTGGAAAGCATATACAAATGGTACGGAAGAGCCATAAATTCCTGATTGAGTGACACTGTTAAACCATTGATGTAAAATGCAACACCCGTAAATAAAATAGGGGCTGTTTCGCCTGCGGCCCTTGACAGGGTAAGAATTACGCCGGTTAGTATGCCAGGCATTGCTTTCGGAAGCACCACATCTTTAATGGTTTCAAACTGTGTTGCACCTAAGGCCAGCGTTGCTTCCCGCATACTGTTCGGTATTCTTTTCAATGCTTCTTCTGTGGTCGTAATAATATAGGGTAATGACAATAATCCCAAAGTGAGCCCTGCCGATAAAACAGATGTGCCCAGCCTGAAAGCCTGTACAAATAGTGCCAATCCAAACAGGCCGTAAATAATAGAAGGTATGCCAGATAGATTTCTAATGGAAGCCCGTATAACGTTGGTTAGTACAGAAGGCCTGGCATATTCATTAAGGTATACCGCACATGCAATACCAAATGGAACCGCAAAAATTGTAGTTATAAAAGTTAATAAAGTAGTACCTACAATGGCAGGGAGAATGCCTCCTTTAGTCATTCCCTCCCTTGGCAATGCATGGATAAAATTCCATGAAACAGCGGGAATGCCTTTTGAAAAAATATCCAATAAAATAATACCCAGCAACAGGCACACAATAACTGTAGTCCCAATTAATAATAGCCAGTTAAAATAATTGCCTATTTTCTTTTTCATGACTGAAATTTTCTTAACCGGTTAGCAAAATACTCGCCCAATAAATTTATAAATAATGTGATTATAAATAAAACGGCTGCTATGGCAAAAAGAGCAAAATAATGTGTGGTTCTGTAAGGAACTTCACCCATTTCAATGGCTACAGTTGCAGTAATAGTGCGTATAGAATCCAGAAAACCTTTAGGCATTGCAGAGGCATTTCCAGTTGCCATTAATACAGTCATCGTCTCCCCAAGTGCTCTTCCAAGACCAAGCATTACGGCTGCGATTAAGCCGGGTAAAGCAGCCGGCAATGTAACTTTATATAAAGTATCCCATTTATTCGCTCCCAATGCAAGCGAGGCTTCTCTATAACTTTTAGGGACAGCATTAATAGCGTCTTCGCTAATCGTTATAATGGTAGGCAAGGCCATAACCGCCAAAAGGATCGAACCATTCATTGCATTAAGACCGTTTTGAATACCAAATATTTTTGCAATACCCGGTCCAACCAATACGATGCCAAGAAAGCCTATGGCAACAGAAGGAATTGCTGCCAGCATTTCAATTACCGGTTTTAAAATTGCCTGTAACTTTCTCCCGGCAAATTCTGATAAAAAAGCAGCAGTCAATATTCCCAGGGGTACTGCAAAAAGCATGGAACCAAACGCAACCAATCCTGTACTTACGAGTAACGGTAGAATACTGTATTTCCCGTTAGTATTTCCAGGATTCCATTGAAAGCCTGTAAAAAAATCCAGTGGTTTGATATTGATAAAAAAGGCTATGCTATTATACAACAACATAATAAAAATTCCACCCAGTAAAACAATGGTTAATAATCCGGTGCCTTTGAATAATTGTTTAAAAAGCCAGTCTCTATTTTCCCTTTTTTTTATACTCATTTTTTATTTTACAGGATAATAACCCGCAGCCTGAATTATTTTCCGGCCAGGGTCGCTATTTTCAAAATCTATAATTGGTTTAATTCGTTCGTAGGATTCCTCCTTGTAATACTGAAACAAAGGGCGCTGAAAAAAATATTTTCCTTTGTGAATCATTGCTGCGTCAAGGGGAGAAATAGCAAGGCTATTTTTTCCTGTGTAAATTGACAAAACTTTTATTCCCCTGCTTCCTCCGTGGAGAACGTAACCTGCGCCTACATAACCGATACCAGAATTGTCTGATTTGATTGCTTCCAATATCTGGGCATTCCCATTCATTTCTTTCGCATGGGAGCTAAAGTCAATGCCTAACCTTTTTTTGATAAAATCGTGTGTTCCCGAATTACTTTGCCTGCCATAAATATTTACAGGTAGCTTTTTGCCGGTTAACTCAAACCAGTTAGAAAAATCTCCTTTTAAAATTGCTGCTAAATCTTTAGTATTAATAGAATCTATTGGCAGACTTTCTGCTACTACAAAAGCTATAGCATCCTGGGCAAAAATAAAAGAGTCAATGTGAATTCCCTTGTTGAGAAACAGCTTTATTTCTTCTGTATTAATACTCCTCGAAGAGTTGGCCAGATCTGCCGTTCCATTAAGCAAAGAGGCGATACCCAAGCCAGATCCTCCCCCGGATATTGATACAAAAATCTCCGGATTTATTTGGTGAAATGATTCAGCTAACTGTACAGCAAGATTAACCTCGGTATCTGAACCCTTTATCTTGATTGTCTTATTCCCAAATGAGCAGGAAATAAAGACAACGGCAAAAAAGATGAAAGAATATTTTATACTCCACTTACTACTCATTATTGTAAGTGACCAAATTATTAATAAACCACCAAGCAATCGATATTAAATTTTGATTAAGAAATTTAATACCCTTCTCTTTTAAACTATTTGTTGACTTTCCACGTTCTAATTTGAGAAAATTAAACTGATTTCAGCACAACCTGCCTTCTTTCTGTTTATTAAATTACGATCCCTAATAACTGTACCGGAGTTCGTGAAAAAAGCCTTGAATTTATTGGCAAGCATTGTATTCATAAAGTAGCAGATTCCTTTGAACGGCTGTACAAAAACAACGCATTAAAGCAGCCATATTTTGGTTTTGAAACCCTCAAACTCCAGACTGCTAAAGAAATCATATAACACGTTATCCTTAGAGCTAAATTGTAGAAGTAATAAATATTAACCGACGCCTCTATTTTTGATTGTAATTAACTGGTATTCTTTTAATTTGAACTTATTACCATTTTGTTATCAAAATTAAATCAGCTTTTCATTCATACTATCTTGTTAACTTTAAATAGAGTTTTGTTAGAACTTAGGTCATTTTTATTTTAAAGGGTAGTTAATAACTACCCTTTTTTATATAAAAGAAATTTTATTCATTTTTAGGAAAAAATTCTAAGGGTTACAGCGTAAAATATTTAGGAGCAGTATTATACATGCTATCATTTTAGCCAGTTAAGCAAATAAGCAAAAGGGATAGATAAACCATTGATAAATAAAATAATGAGATTGAAATTATTTAGTACCTAATTCTAACAAGGATCTGCTAATTCTTGGAAGAAAAATCAACTTATCAAAAGTATCAGGTACCCTTTATGTTAACCAAAGAAGACAGCGGATAACGCAGGTTCTTGTAACCATGCATATCCACCTTGATAGTGCCAACTGCAATAGGGCTCTCTACCCTTAATAATAAGTGATTGGGATCATCACTTATCCAAACGGTCATCTTCTCCCCTCCTTCAAACAAGGTTCCTTTTATGAACAATGGTTTTATTTTAATTGCCCTGAATTTTCCGTATTGAGTTTTGACAGTTTCCTTACCGATAAATCTCAGGTATAAATGATATACTTCATCATCCAAAAACATGTCAAATGGAATTTTATCTCCCGGCTTATACTTATCATAATTAATATTGCGGGCATAATACATAGCACTCACAACATCCTGCATACAATTATTAATTTTAAAAACTCCATTTGTACTAACGACTGTGCCACTCCCCTGATGAAAAGTGACATTGTTATAAATTTTATGGCCTCCCTCGTCTACATTGCGTACAAATTTTACTGGTAACATAGTAGCCGTATCAATATAAGATTCGTACCTGTATTTAACTTTAAAAAAATTATCAAAGACAGGATAATTTTTTCCTTCACCTACACAATGTTAGGTTATCTTTCCGTTAAACCTTTCAAGAGAAGTTGTGAAAGACGCTTCCCCTGCACCAACGTATACATTAAGTGCATTATAAAAGACTTTCATCGTAACTATTTCCCCCACCTGAAAAGTAGTGTTCTTTATTCCACAAAATTCATCATGCGGTGTTTCTTTTTTAAAAAAAGTAAAGCCTGTTAGTAACAATAATATTTTTATAAATGCTTTCATTTTTACTTTATAGTTTTTGAGCACCCGTAACATCTTTCTTTCACCAACATCCAGTCATTTTATCAATCAGTAAAATACCGAATCAAAAAACAAAGAGCCAATTTTTATAGGTTAACTCTTTATTAAAAAATTCTTCAGCATAGTTATATTATCGAATACTCTGCTAAAATAAGTATTGAACTGCATTTGAAATCCAACCTGTAACCACACCATTTAAAGTCCAGTCATCACTCGATATAACTCCACCTTTCTCATTTTTACCTGTAAAATTATTAAGTGGAGCAGGTAAACTAAAATAGTAAGATCGACTCCAGACTTAAGTAAGGAGTTGTAGCTTTGTTTTCCAACACAGTTCCTAAGTTGAAATCAGCAACATTTACCAGACCATTGTTTGCATTACCTGAACTTATCAGCCGGTTAATAAGTGTTGTATTGTTTACATAATTTAAAGGATAATTTGCACATTACCTTCAGCAGGAGTCTGAATTGCCATACATCCAAATCCGGTATTGGTGATCTGCAATACGTTGAAAGCATTTACATTTCGAGGTACAGTTAATGCTGAAAGATCTTATAAAAGAGCGCTGAAATTTCCAGTAGTTGGAGTGAAAGGTGCAAATATCGGAGCATTTGCATCTTTATAAGCTTCTATCAATGAGATCCTGAGTTGTCAGCAGTTGTATCACTAACAGCAATAATAAACTACAAGTGACCACTGTAACCTTCTTCAAAATCATCTTCTTTAGTAGTATAAATAAGTAAATGATCAACATTCATTGTACCTCCAAAGAGCTCCAACGCATCATCACCAGCTTTTAAAACTTCACTATGATTTATAGTGGTTCTACATCTAACCGTACAAAGGGTAAAGCCATTTACTTCTTTGTCCACGGCTGTAACACCATCACCAGCTAATTCAATACAGCTTTGTTTTGTAAATGTCTTATTTGCTGAAAGTTAGTCTTATTGTTGATCAAATTGAAGGAGGGGCCCATACCTGCGCATTATGTTTTATTAAACTGATAGAAATTAAAAAACTATTTTTATTTAACACTCAGCCCTAAAAATATGCCAACCGAAAACGGGATTCTCCTCGATATTAATATAGAAATCAGATAAATTGATAAGCTATACGGCAAAAATACTATCATTGAAATAGCACATACTTATAGCATTAATAGCTGTTAAAATTCTCCATTCATCTTATCAATACTAATTATTTTGGATTTACAAATTCTTATTAGTGCCCCGCATTTTAAACAAATTATTAATGACAAGTTAATGGTTTCTTAATATATGGGTTCGCAAGTTCAGATATCTTTGGCATCTTTTAATACTAAAATAATAGTATCGTCCTTATTTTAATAATACATTAACCACAACTAAATTTTTAAAAAATTAATGGGCATTAATGTTAAACCTTTAATTAAATGATCTAATTATAGCAAACATTTTAAAAAGAATTTTAAACAGAATTTTAAACAGAAATAATTATTATGAAACAGAAATTAATTTTAATACCCTTTCTTTTTTTATTTGGTTTTAAGGCACAAGCACAGTTTAATAAAGCTGTACCAGGTTCAACAGATGCGGTTAAAAAGCCGACTCCCTCACAATTAATATTACAGCTCACCAATGGAATTAATCCAGGATCTTTTACAGGATCTTTTTCCAAAGAGAAGAAATCGTTCGAGAATAAAATTTCAACCTCTACCTCACCTGTTGAATTTTCAAAAAATACAGTTTTGCTGGCTGGTTATATTAAGCCTGAAATGTACAAAGCAGGTTACAGCTCAGCAAATCTGTCTACCAAATCGAGCATTGTTAAAACAATGCAACAAGCAGTAGAAATACTTAAAAAACTTGAAAGTAATTTAAAACCTGAGTCATTTTCTCCCGCTTGGAAATTACAGAAAAGTGGTTGGGAGTCAGAACTCAATAATCTAAAATAACTGTAAATATTATTACTCTGTTCAAATAAATTGAGGATGTTACTTAAAACAGAAAAATTGAGTGAATAAATGCAATTGGCATTTTTTAGGTAAAATATTTTAACACCCCAGACTCGCCGTAATTATATATGTGATGAATTTACCGATTAAAATAACTATAAATAAAATAAAATTTATTTCACAAAACTCCTTATCCCAAAGTGTATTTATTTTTTTTTTCCTTGTGGCGACAACGCAATCTGCTTATACACAGGTTGCTGTAACTGGTATTTTAAAAGGAAAAATCAGAGATGGTATTACTAAAGAACCATTATTTGGAGTAAATGTTTCAATAAAAGGTTCAACTAAAACAGTAACTTCTATTTCAAATGGGGAATATTCACTGAGACCAATAAAGGGCTCCCATACTTTTGTTTATAGGCTAAAGGGTTATCAAACGAAAGAAATAACACTTGTTAAAACTGAACAAGGTCAGGAAATTTATTTAAATATACATCTATTTCCTCTCGCAGAAAGCGTAATATCGTCGAGTTATAATGATTCTGCAAAATTAACGGATTCAATAGTACATAGGAGCTTTGCGAAAGAGCAATCATTAATTATATACAATAATTCAGGTTATGGAAAAGGCTTAACCGGTGATATAATTAAATTACCAGGTATTGGTTCAGGCACTGATAAAAATTCACTTTTGTTAGTGAGTAGATTAAATGGTGTAGTTGTTCAGCAAGGAATTCCTAATGAACCTAATCATTCGTTCATTATATCTGGAATGGGGGAAAGATATAACCAGTTTATGCTGAATGGAGCTATTTTAGGGAGCTTTGATCCGCTTAGTAATAGTTACCCTCTGGAGGGATTACCCATTGAAGCAATTGAAGAAACCTCAGTTCAAAAAAACGGTAAAGCCTCGCTGACTGGTTCATTGGGAGGAGGGATAATTAATATAAATACCAAAGATTTTACCAATACCAATTTCATGTATTTTCAATTTGGAATGGGGTTTAATGAAAAAACAATTGGTTCAGATTTTTACGGAGATAAAAGAGGCAGTGCTGAAAAAGCTGGTTTTTCAGGATCACAAAGAAGTTTACCTGGCCAGTTTCCAAATATAAAATCAAGTGTATCCTATTCAGAATATAACATACAGGAAAAAAATTATTATGCACAGCAATTAAGTAATAATATTTCCCCTATTAATTATGGTTCTTCGCCAGATCAAAAAATAACTATTGGGTTTGGCAGAAATTTCAAATTGAAAAAGAGGGGAGCAGCAGTAAGCCTAATAGTTTACTTTAATCAAAATAATACGCATGTTGCCGATGCATCTACAACACAGGTGGCACCAGATATTGCCGGTAACCCTTACCCTTTTACTTCAGGTAAATCAGTAGTTTTTTCGCAATCGCTGGACAGTAACTACCGGTATAATGCCCGATCTTCAGCTATAATTAATTCTTCTATAGTTTTTGGAAAAAATAAAATATCATTCAGGAATTACCTTGGCAGCCAACTGGTTAATACATATACTAAAAGATTGAACTTATATAAACCGGATGAAGATACCCTTGCGCATGCCGGAATTCGTAATTTGACAAGCCAGCAGTTTTTTGTCAATTCACAATTGGCTGGTGAACATGTTTTAGGGGATAAAGGAAAACTGAAGCTGGACTGGCAGGTTACTTATACTTTTCATGAACAAAAAAACCCTGACGAGCGTAATTTTTTACTAAGAGAAGATTCTGCCAAATCCGGCCAATATGAGCTGGCTACACCACTTACAAATTTTAATAGTTTACCGGAAAGGTCTCCCAGTAGTACAGAAAATTACAATGCTATCAGTAATACACTGCTCACTAATTCTGGAAGGCTTTGGAGAGATTATAAAGATCATAATTTTACAGGTAACTTTAATTTAGGGCTGCCTTTTAATATGTTTAATACAACGCATTTATTATCAGGAGGCATCTTTATACAGGAAAACTACAGGATTTTAAACAGCGATAAATTATTATATCAGGGCAGTGGATACTATCCTTTGAGTTCATTGCTTTCTCCCGAAAGGTATTATCCGGGTGGACTTGAAATAAAGAATTTATTTGTTAATGAGAATATTTATTACGAGTTTTTTGGTAAACGTGATTATTCCTCGTACAAGGCTACTTCTAATACCGGAGCGGCTCATTTTACTTTGCAAAATCATGTCTCGAAGAATATTCTCCTGGATTGGGGGGTTAGATTAGAAACGAATAGCATTTCCGGTTCAAATATTCAATATTTTAGTTCTCCGGGTTATAAAAATACCCAGGTAAACACATCCAATATAAATTCAAATGTGGTGAATTTCAACCTGCTACCCTCCTTTAATATTGAATACAACTTACATAAAAAAGTCAACATATTTGTTGCATATTTTAAAACTGTAAACAGGCCGATGCTTCAGGAGCTGGTTCCTTACGCCTATTTTGATGCTGCTTCTTTTACTCTTAAAACTGGAAATGGCCTAATTAGATCAACAGAAATTGATAATTATAAGGCAGGAATTACTTTTTTGAAAGAGGCTTTATCATCACTCAGCATTATTGGGTTTTATAAAAAAATATTTCAACCCATTGAATATGTTTTATCCCCTTATGGAAAAGGCAATGTTTTAAGTACACCTCATAACTCACCACCTGCTACAGTCGGCGGTGTTGAAGCTAGCTTTAAATTAAATCTTGGGGTCGCTGCACCTACCCTGTCTGCAATTTCGCTTTTTGCAAATGGAAATATTACCCAGTCAAAAGTAACCGCAGGGCCTATACGAAGCCTGGTTACACCCGTTGTAACGGCACACAGTTTAAGTGGTTCCCCAAATTACAGCCTTAATACGGGTATTGTTATTCATCAAAATAAATTGCCCGAACTTTCCTTAATTTATAGCAACACAGGAGACTATATAATTGCGCTTGGATCTGGTATAGTTGTTTTACCGTCAGGACAATCAGTACAGGCTATTCCTGACTACAGGATGAAAGGTACAAATCAATTGAATATTCAATTGGCTCAAAAGCTATTTAAAAATAACATGCAGATTGTTGCGGGAGTGAATAATCTATTGAGCAGCTCCTACTTAATTTACCAGGATTTAAATGGTGATCAAAAATTTGGTTCAGGATTAGTGCTTTCCAATCTAGGAGGAAATGGCGGAGGCTTTTATGTAAGCGGTACAGATAATACCATCATAAATATAAAGCAATCGCCCACTTACTATTTTACTTTATCATATTTATTTTAATGTCTTTATTATGAAAAAATACTTCCATAGCAATGCCAATTTTTTCCTAATCGTTGTTTTGGGTTTTGTTTTTTGTTTTCAGGCATGTAAAAAGGAGGAGAATATTAAAGCTTCGGTGGTGATGCCCGAAGTTACAATAGTAAGTTCAGAACTGGATCCTGTTACGCAAACTCCGATAAGTAAAAAAGTAATTCATCTATATAAGGATACTGTCTATTTATGCAAGGATATAATTACACGTGAGGCAAGTGAGCAATTGATTATTGACGAAGGAACACTTATCAAAATAGCTGGTTCAGGAGGATTTATCATAAACCCCGGAGCTACAATTACAGCAAATGGAACTGATGATAAGCCCATTGTTTTTACCAGTAATTCCCAGCCCGGTAAACAGGGTATAAATTGGCAGGGTATCACTATTACCGGAAAATCATTTAACAATGCAAATGGCACCGATGGAGTTGCGGACGATTTCTCAGGTGTATTAAAGTTTGTACGAATAGAGTTTGCCCCACTAACGCTTACAAGTATCGGCAACAAAACAGTTGTTGAAAATGTAATGGTAAGTTATACCGGGTTAAATGCTGTCACACAGGATTACACAAGCGCATTTAATATTTATGGAGGAAATTTTAACACCCGAAATTTAATAGCTTATGCCTGTGGCGGCCCTGCAGATTTTTTCATCAGTAATGGATATACCGGTAATATGCAAGGACTGATTGCCTGCAGACATCCTTACTTTGGAAGTACCGGTACCAATCCCGTTAATGCCATTGCGGGAATATTCATACAAAACAATGCCTATAATTTACCAGCTCCCCTGCCTTTTACAAACCCTGTTATTTCAAATTTAACTGTAATAGGCACGAACGCCCTTTTGGGTTCCCCCGGCGTTTATGCTGATACAAACAGCCAGGCAGCCGCATTGGTAACTACAAGAAGCTGCTGTTTTCATTTAAGAAATTCACTGTTGCTGGGGTATCCTGCTGCAGGCTGGATACTGGATGACAATGCTACAGCCGTTAATCTTGAAGCGGGAAATGGTGAATTTGATTATTCGATTATTCAAAGTAATACTCCCTCCAGATTATTCTATCTGGCTCCCGGTACTTTTAACAATGCTACATCTACTGATTTTAAAAATTATATGCTAGGTCCTTTGTTTAGTAACAGATCACTAAATGAAAGTGCTGATTTTAAATTTACCAATATTGTCAATTATGAACCGGCACCAGATTTAATACCGTTGGCTATTTCACCGGTTTTTAAAGGCGGGGCAAACTTTGCCGGCACTTTATACAGCAATGAGTTTTTTAAAAAAGATACAACTTACATAGGGGCTATTGGCAGAGAAAATTGGTATAAAAAATGGGCCAACTTTTCCCCATTAAAAACCAACTATAATTTTCCTAACTAATAGAAGATACCCTTTATTAATTGATTTCAGATAAACTATTGACATGATTTATAAAAATATACTGCTACCCTTTTTAATTAAAAAATTTTATAAGAGCTTTAGTTACTTTGTAATTTTTGCGCTTTTTTTTTCAACCGAATCAATTGCGCAAAAGAACGGCAAACTGGCTGGCAAAATATCAGATGTAGCTACCAACCAGCCACTAAGTTCAGCAAGTATTGTTCTAAAGGGTAAAGCAAAAGGTACACAGTCAATCACTGATGGTACTTATATCCTGTCGCTTACAGCAGGAACGTATAGCATTATTTTTTCCCTTACAGGTTATCAAACAAAAGAAATTGCAGATGTAGTTATAAAAGATGGCGAAACAAATATTTTGGATATTTTCCTTGATAAAGCATCGCAGAGTTTAACAGGGGTTGTCATAAAAACCACAAAAAAGGCCGAATCACAATCAGCTGTTTATAATAAGCAAAAAATAAGCACTGCTGCATCTGACGGTATTTCTTTTGAAGCTATTAAAAAAACACCTGACAATAATGTTGGCCAGATTGCCAAAAGGATCACCGGCGTAAATGTACAGGACAACAAATTTGTGGTAGTAAGAGGTTTAGCCGATCAATACAATGTTACCATGGTAAATGGTGTGCAAATGAGCAGTACAGAGAACGATCGAAATGCATTTGCATTAGACCTGATACCCGCGGCTGTTGTGGACAATGTGGTTGTAAATAAAACAGCAACGCCAGACATGCCCGGTAATTTTGCAGGTGGAGTTGTACAGATAAACACAAAAGATTTTCCGGCAAATGATTTTTATTCAATACAAATTGGTACTGGTTTCGCAGATGCAACAATCGGTAAGGATTTTTACAGTGACAAACGGGGTCAATTTGAATATTTTGGATTTGGTTACAAAAACAGAGCATTACCAAAGGAGTATCCTTCCAAGTTTGCGGGAAATAATATACTGACATATAATGAGATAGAGAAGAACCGGTATCTCCGTATGCTTAATAACAATTTAGACCCCATTAATTATGGTTCTTCTAAACCAAATCAAAATTTTCAGTTTGGCTATGGTAAAACGCTTCATTTCAAAAATAAGGAACAGTTTGGTATCGTCCTCGCCCTAAGCCAACGAAAGTCGGAATTAATAGAATCCGGGACAAGTTATAAAGACGCAAATCGAGATATATTGCCTGGGGGCACATTAGGTCCAATTGGATCTTCAATAGGATTACAACTAAATCTTAATTCGCTTAGTGATGAACGCGTGCCTTATTTTTCTTCTAATGTCAGATATGTATCTAACGCGGATATAGGAGGCGCATTGAATTTTGCATATAGTTTTGGTAACAATAAAATCACGTTAAAAAATTTATACAGTCAGGTTTTTCAAAATGCCTATATCGAGAGGCCCTATGTAGTTGCCAGCGGTAGTTTTTGGTCAAATGGTTTAAGCAATGGATATGGGGTGTCCTATTATACTGAACAAAAAAGAATTGCAAATACTGTCGTATCGGGAGAACACAGAACAGGAAAAGACAATCAAACCCGAATCGATTGGAACATCAATTATACAAATTTAAGTACTAAAATACCTGACCAGAGGGTTTTTGTAGGAGAACTTAGAGATAGCGTAACAAAAACAATTGAAACAAATAATGGTATAAGCGATCCATTGTCTGCCTTGCAACAGGGATCCAGGCTTTGGACATCTTCCAATGACAATACTGTTGGTGCTTCTTTTAACATAACCACTCCTTTTATATTAAAAAGTAAAACACAAATATTTAAAACTGGAATAAATTTTCAGACAAGAAAAAAAGAAGAGCAGTCTGAATCTGTTGGTTATTCCCCGAGGGTTACAACGATAAAGGATTTTTTTGCACCCGCTAATTTTGTTACCGGAAGTAATTTATCAAACTGGGGAGATGGCAGCAACAGAAATTTTTCGGCAGGGACCAGTCTATTGGCAATTTATGAAAGTATAGAAAATAGATTAGGAAAAAAAATGAGAATTATTTGGGGCTTAAGAGCTGAGGAATACCAGCAAGTTATAGATGTTTTTTCGACTACTTTTTTTCCTAACTTTCGAAACACTGATCAAATTCCCGCATCCTTCGGATCAAGGACAAGTTTTGATTTCCTTCCTTCTTTAAATATTGTAGAAGCGGTCACGAAAAAAATAAATTTTAGAGCGGCCGTTTCCAAAACAGTTATTAGACCAGAATTAAAAGATTTATCATCGATTCAGAACATAAACTTTAAATATTTTTTAGTTTATATTGGTAATCCGGCGTTAAAAAGTTCAACAGTAGATAATTACGATTTGAAATTTGAAATTTTTCCTTCAGCCGGAGAGATTATTTCTGTTGGTGGGTTTTATAAAAATATAGCAAATGCCATCGAATATTTCAGAAGTTCAGATGGAGGTGCTGCTACAAACTTTCTGTCTCCGCAAAACAATCCACATTCCACTGTTAAAGGTGTTGAAGCAGAAATCAGAAAAAAACTTGACTTTATAAAAGCCATACCATGGCTGGGAAATATTACCCTTTTTGGAAATGGAACCCTTGTAAATGCTTCTGTAGATGCAAGCCCTAATATTGCGGCTCATAAATTGACAGGGCAGTCGCCCTATATAGTAAATGCAGGATTGTCCGTGGCAGCTTTTAAAAAAACCTTTGAAGCAACCATTTCTTATAACACAACAGGGGACTATATTTACTTATTAGGTAATCCTGAGGGTATACCCGGCCGGTTTACTGAAAAGGGTGGTATCGTCAAAGAAAAGGCAGATATGAAATTCTTGCACAGAAATTTACTCGATGTAGTACTTACACAATCTTTACTGAAAGATAAATTAAAAATAAAGTTAAGCGGCAGTAATTTATTAAAAGCAGATTTTGTGTTGTATCAGGAAATTGACGGTAATAATAAATATAATGACCCGGTTAAAATTGGCGGTTACCCTACAGGTCCCATTTATCTCGGAGGAACAGAAAATGCGGCATCTTCAATTATTGGCCAGCGTACTTATACTTTTTCTATTACTTATACATTTTGATATAAAAATTATTTATAAAAAAGGATTTTATGTTTACAACTTACAAGTTAAATATATTTTTAAATAAGGCTTTTTTTTTAATTTTACTGATACTGATTTCCTGCCGTAAAGAATCCGTTTTTAAATATACTTCAAAGCCACAAGTTATTGTAAATGGAAAAGATAGCAGATTTGTAAATACCCAGGTTCACTTTGTAAAAGATACTGTTTATGTTATAGCATCAGATATTATTATTAAAGCTGGCAATTCATTTACAATTGATGCGGGAACGCTAATAAAAGTAAATTCAGGCCCCATAACAATAACTATTGAAGCTGGTGGAAAAATAGAAGCAAAAGGTACTTCTACTGAACCAATTGTATTTACTGTAAATGCGCCAAAAGGAAGAGCGGGAGCTAATTATAATTGGGGGGGTATCCGTATTTATGGAAATGCCTCTGTTAAAAATTCAGGTACTTTAAGTTTTGTAAGGATAGAATTTGCCGGCAGCATCGATTACTCAGATGTTTTATTATTCTCTGATGTCAGGGATGAAACAACAATTAATAATATTCAAATTAGTTACAGTAAAAGTACTCCATCTTTTAATTTTAGTGGGGGTAATTGTAATGCCTTTAACCTGGTTTCTTATTTATCTTCCGGTACGGATTTTATTCTTCAAAAAGGTTATAAAGGAAAATTACAAAATTTGCTTGCATACCGTTATCCATCTTATGCCAATAAAAATTCGTTTTTAGCCAGTAATGGAACTCTACCTTATTTTGTTCCTGTTTATAATGATTATCTTGCCGGTATGTTTATCGGGGATAGTGGTACGATGCCCTCAATCTCTAATCTTTCTGTAATAGGCCCTGATACAACTTACACCTTAAATTCTATTTATACTCAAGGTCCGCCCAATGAAAGGGCAGCGCTAATTACGGGTACCGGCTGTAAATTTTATATAGCAAACTCCCTTTTTTTTGGATCTGCATCAAAGGGATATGGAAAGGGCTTTTTTCTTGATAATTTAAATACTGCTAAAGCTTTAAATTTTGGGCAATCAACATTTACCCATTCAATTATGTTTCATGCAGATACCGCGAATATATTTTATATAGAACAAGGCACTTATCCATCTTATACTGCTGAGGATTTTAAAAGTTTCATGCTACAGCCTCAATTTAATAATAAATTACTTTTTAAAGCATCAGAAGCAATGTTCAGCGATGAACTATATCATTATTATGGCAGTGCGCCCAACCCTTTTCCAAATCCTGGAAGTCCTTTGCTTATAGGAGCAGCGTTTATTGGTCCCTTTGCAGATTCATTTTTTAAACCAGTCTCCAATATTGGTGCATTAGGAACAGAAGACTGGTTAAAGGGATGGGTAAATTTTATACCCCTTCAAACGGACTATAATTATTAAGGGTTCGAAAAATATAGCCCTCAATGTTTATTGGCTTGGGAACTTAGCCAGTATGCATTTGAAACAAAAAATTAGTGTAAAGCTATTCTGCCAAATTGCAAATAACTGCAACAATAGATTTTCCAAAAAAAGCTGCATAAAAAAAGATTGGGATATAATTAAAAAACATTGTTGCAAGCAATCTTGCATGGACATATCAAATAAGGTAAGGCAACCGTTTCCAATTTGAAATAGGATTAGCATCATAATATATTCCTCTTTTATCTTTCCATTTTTATCAGGCCAGTGAGGGCTGCCTCAAAAAAGTAATAAAATACGAATTGCAAACCAGATCACTGATAATATTTGAATTGGCTATTTTCTTCAAACGTGTAGGGAGAAGAAAATTTTTATATTTTTTAGAACAACTACCCTTTCAAAAGATAACCAGCAATTTCTGTAATTTTTCTTAAACGTAAAAACGGTTTTCATTTTTAAGGATTCAGCATATTTTACCGCGAAAAGGCAAATACAAGTAATAAGAAAACTATTTGTACATAAGCAAGGACTTTATTTTTTCTTTCCTTACATGTATTATGTAATTAGTAAAAAAACAGATAATGTTATTAGTCATATCGTTTTTCACTTGTTGTCTAAATATAATTATTTTAAGTAAAAATTAAGCTGTTGACTAAACTGATTTTTTGCATTAAATCTTTTTTTCCCTTTTCAAGGCAATCTAAAAAAAAGTGCATTATTACTATCAATATTTTTTATGCCAACAAAGTGTAATTCCCTTTGGATCTAACTATTTTGAGTCATGCAAAATTTAATTTTGTAAACAAATTTCATTTAAATAAACAACCTAAATTTCACTGTTACCAAATCATCAATAAATTATTAACAAAAGATAGCTCTTTAAAAATTAACTGGGTAACAGTGATACAATTGGCTTAAAATAAAAAAAATATAACAGGCTGAAACCATTGCTGGCGGCTATGTTTAAATAGATGAGTAAAATATTAAAGGAGAAAACCAAATTTTATTTTGAATGCTACTATTTTTTTTTAAAAAAAATTTACAAGGTTTTTTACGTTAAAAAAATTAAAAAAACTGTTAACATTAAGTTCTTTATTTGTTAACACTAAGCTAAATAAATTTACGATAAACAACTGTAGGTTTGTGTTATCATTCGAATGGTTATTTGTTATCTGGACTACATGAAAACTTACTAAATTTTTCCTACATTTTCTTAAACAAAAACATAAAATCAGCAAGGTAAAATTTGTTTTCAAATCAACAATTTAAAAAAATAAAAAAAGCAAAATGAAAAAAATCATTTATTCAATCATGGGTATTGCGAGCATTATGACGCTTGTCACTTCATGTAAAAAAAATTTCGATGACGTGCAGAAGCCGTTAATTACTACTGGTCCTACACTTGATACATTGGTAGGGGTTATCTCAACAAATACCACATTAACAAGAAACACTTATCTCTATGGATTGGTGTACGTTCAACCAGGTGTTGTTTTAACAATTAACCCAGGTGTTACCATTTATGGAAGTAAGTTTACTGCTTTAGCCGGCGATCCTGGTGTTGTATTAGATCCTACTACAGGCGCTCCTACTTTTGATACGCTAGACCTAAGAAGAAACAAAGGTACATTGTGTATTCAAAGAGGTGCACAAATTAATGCCGCTGGTACTGCAGGTCTGCCAATCGTTTGGACGTCTGATAATAAAATTCCTGCCGGTTCAAGAGCCTATGGCGATTGGGGAGGTTTAATTATTTATGGTGCGGCTACATTTCATAATTCTGTTGGTAATACTACTACTACACGTTTTGAAGCATTTGATAAAGTACCTACCCGTCAGGAAAATTTTTATGGCGGTACAAACGATGCAGATAATTCTGGTGTATTAACCTTTAACCGACTTGAATTTGGGGGTGGGGTTGTTACTGAAATAAATAAGGAAGTTAATGGTTTAACACTTTGTGCTGTAGGCAACGGAACTACTATCAATAACATTGAAGTATTAAAGTCTGGTGATGATGCTATTGAATGGTTTGGAGGTTCAGTAAACTGCGATCATCTTTTTACTTATGGAACAAAGGATGATGATTTTGACATGGATGAAGGTTACCATGGTAATTTAACGTACATAGTTGGCTTAAGGGATACTACCTGCGATAACTCAGGTTCTCACTTAATTGAAATTGACAACGATGCAAGCGCAACTAATTTTACCCCTTATACATCACCAATTATTTCAAATGCAACTTTAATTGGCCCTTCTGCTCGTAAAGATCGTGGTCCAAGTGATGCTTTTCATGCTACTGCAAACGCTGGCCGTGCCGACGCTTTCTTTGAAGGTACTGTTTTAACAAGAAGAAGGGCAAGTTTAAGGCTTATCAATTCTTATGTAATTTCTAACGAAATGCCTTATGGAGTTCAGTTTACACCCACTACAGGTACTACTGGAGCCGTATTGTTAGATCCTCCAAGCACGGTTACTCCTGGAAATGTTCAGGGATGGAATACATATTCTACAAATCCTTTGAATCCTTCATATAATAGTTATATTATACAGTCTCCAGTTGAGGGTAACGGTACTAACATATATCCCGGTGGTTTGTTTGCTGCTAATGATGCAACTGATTTAAACAAAATTATAAGTGCTGCAAACTTTAATGCTGGTTTATCCGGCCAGGCAGCATTTAATCTTGGTGTTGGTTTTGCAAATACTACTGCTACTCCAGGATATAATACTGGTCTTGTTTATAATGGCAACGGAGGTCAAAAAGGTGGTGTTTTAACAACTGACGACTGGTTATTAAATAACTATGGAACTGGTAAATTGATATCAATCACTACCAACTAGTTTAATTAAAGTCTTAGTTTCATTTTGATAAGTGAAATGCAAATAAAAGGTCAGTACTATGCTGACCTTTTATTTGTTTATGGATAATAAGAAAATGAATGTACTAATACTTAATTTTTTTTACTGTAATTGCAGGCCAGCATCTAAAAAATGTACAGGATACTATTCAGGTGACTGAGGATACATTAGTATAGCAGGATAAATTTAATAGCAAATATTTAGATGTGGGCAAATGGAACTATGATTCTGGAAAAGGGTGATGCCTATAAAACAAAAGAAACATTTTATTTAGATGGTAACGGCTTTCTGCACTTGGAAGTAAAAAGAAAGGTAATTCTGTTGTGACTGCCTGCCTTATTTATTTAAAATATTGTTTTTATTTTAAATGTTCAACAATTTAAAAAAGCAGTAATGTAATCTATTATGATATCGTTTAAAGGATACAGGTTCATACACCTTCCTAAATGTTGGTGAAATTACTAGCGGAATTACAATATTTTCAAACCTTGTTTGCCTGGCTATTCCTCCAATTAAGAATTTGCCATAATAAGTCTTCCACTAATAAATAATTAACCCGCTATAAAATCTCAAAAAATTAAATCATTGTGTATTAAATACATCCTGTAAATTTTCAAATAACTAACTTAGTAGACCAATAAGAGTAAATTAAATTAATGTCAGCTCCTTTACCCAAGGATTGTCATTGCAATAAACTAAATGCCTTTTCTATGATTGGATCTTTTCCGTAGAGCTCGTCAATAGGGGTAATCTCAACCCTAAAGGTTGGTAAAATACCATTTTCAATACTTATCTTTTTCGGAGAAAGAGTGGTAGTAGCTGTGTACTGTAGTTTCCACCCGTTAGCTAAAATATAATCGTATGGAATTCCGCCGCCTCCGCCAGTTTGATCTCCAACAATGCTTGCATTGTTCAGGCCAGACATATACAATGCAAAATCATTGCAGGCACTGAAACAGGCACGGTTGGTTAAAATACATATTGGGTGACTGTAATAATTACCTGCAGGGGAAATATAATAAGCTTCAGGTTCAAAAAAATCGTTGTGCCCCGGTCCTTTCTTCGACACTTCATATTTCACTAATTTTCTTTCATTGATAAATCTTTTAAAAAAAGCATCTGCATTATCAGATTTACCACCGCTATTATTTCGGATATCAAATATTAAACCCTTAGTATCCGCCAGGTCTTTTAATACTTTATCTGTTTGCTCTGCATTAATATCTTCTCTAAACGATTTATAATAAATGTAGCCAACGTTGTGATTAATTTTGTAAATCACCGGACCGCTCGTTGAATAACCGTTCTTCAAATAATATTTCAATACATTATCGTAATTAAAATTACGGGGAAAGGCCTTGTAAAAATTCTCATAGGTTGCTGTGTCATTGGAAGAAATAAGAGTAATATGTCCATCCTTTAATGTTGCCAGCATACTGCTTAGTAAGCTGAACAATGCCTTATCTGTCATATTGCTTGAAACCTGGCTGCGATATTCATTATAGACACTATCCCAGTCTACACCTTTAATGGCAAATAATGCATAATGTTGATCCAGCAGGTTCCAGCTTTCATCAAAAACAATGACAGGGTTAGGTCTCGTATCTTTTAAGTCAAGTGCTTTGTCGCAACCAGACATACAAAAAGATACCACCACTACAAAGCCGGTTACAATTAGTTTTTGGATATTAAATGTTATTTTTATCATTGTCAAAATATAAAACTATACATTAATTCTAAGCGATGACTAGCCTGCATCACCTGCCTTAACCCGTTCAGTCTGTAAAAATCCCATGTATAATTTAGAGATAGCTTGCCATTATCAGAAATAGCTTTTTCAAGACTGCAATAATTTTTAAAGCGTAAAAATGAAGAGAAACCTGCAATGCGATTTTCTTTAAAAATATCCCCTATAGAATTGCCATTCTGGAGAACACTTCCTGCTGCATTATTACTTCCGAAAGAAGGTTGGGCTAACAATGTACCGAAGGGAACTGTTAGCCTGTCGGTGATAGAAAAACCTGCAAGGCCATTACCAAATTTATAAGTACCTTCTACCGCTGCGCTAAGAGAGGCTGCAAATTCAAAAGCGACGTTGTTATTGATAAAATTATTGAACTTTCTTTTTGCATAAAGCATGTCCAGTGCGCCACCAATTTTACAAGCTAATGAATGATTTTCCAAAGCACCAATCCTGTACAGGTTGGTATAGGCAAGATTAAAGTAGCCAGCCCTCAAATGCGCTTCCGGCAACACTTTCATTGTTTTAATTCCGGTTGTGTAAAACAGCTCCAGTTCATGAAAAGAATTATTAGTTTCATACTTCAAACTAGCATAATATCCTGCACTTTGCCCGGTATATAAAAGTGTAGTAAAATTTTTATCGCTCATTGACTGCCGGTTTAACCCAACGCCAACTTTTAAAAACCAGTTAGCCCTAATATAATTCTCCTTACTCTGACCTGCCAAGGGCATCAGTATTTTAAGGAGCACAATCAGTAAAATAAAAAACGCTTTTAAATATTTATGAATATAAATCAAATTACAGCGGTGTTTTCTTTAAATGAATAAATATAAAAACCAACAAACATACTTCGCAATCAAAGAAATACAGTTACACATTTTAATAAAAAGTGTAATCGGCACAATTCATTTTATTGTGCAAATAAAACCTTTCCAATATTATTTTTGACCGTTCTATAGACAAATATAAAATGGTAACAGTTAGTTAACAATTAGTTAAAGACAATCTTTGAATTTCGATAAAAGATCTAAACCTATAGAACACTATGTTGAGTACAAAACAACATTTGTATTTTTTATTTACCTGATAATTCTATTAAAACGAATACCCAAAAAATTGACTATTAAATTTTGAGGTGATAATTTTTTGTCCTTACACTTTCAATTATAATACAAATTTACTACACACAAAGCGTGGTGTATATTATGTTTAGGCGTTCAAAAAAAACCAATGATAAATAATGAAATAACGATAGGAATGAATGGATCTATGCTGGATGATAAACCAACAGGTGTAGGCGTGTATGCTTTTAACTTAATTAATAACCTATCCAATTTAGCTCTTAAAAATAACTGGAACAAGATCACCGTTTTTACACCTACCAGCTTATTGCTGAACCGCAACCTGACTGTCATAAAACTATCAAGTTTGTTGCAGTCTTCAAAGCATGGAAAATTAGCAGCGTTCTGCAGATTTATCTGGAATACATTTTATTACCCCATTCAGGCACGCAAATTTAATTTGCTGATCAGCCCTACAACGCATGGCAGCTTTTTATTAAACAACCAGATAATCACCATCCACGATCTCATTTCGCTGCATTATAAAAATATTAGTCCGCACCAACGTTTTTATTTCAAATACCTGTTGCCATTTTTAATAAGGAGGGCAGCACTTATCATTGCGGTTTCTGAAAATACCAAAAGGGATATTATACATTTTTTTAAATGTCCTGAAGACAAGATAAGGGTAATTTACAATGGTTATGATGATACCATTTACTATCCTGCTGATGAAAACACCTCAGTCATATACGAGGAATACAAAGTAAAAAATTATCTGCTTGCTATCGGTCCCACTTATCCTCATAAAAATTTTGAAATGCTGATCAATGCATATAAAGATCTTACTGAGCCAAGAAAAAAAAAATATCCCCTTGTTATTGCCGGTGGTAAAGAAAAATACCTCTTGGTGTTAAAACAATACGTTAAGAATCTGGGACTGGAAAACAGCATTTATTTTATTGACTATGTTCCAATCCGTTTTATGCCATCACTTTACCGAGAAGCCTTTGCATTAGTCTTCCCTAGTTTATATGAGGGTTTTGGTATTCCACTTTTGGAAGCAATGGCATGTGGTTGTCCGGTTATTACATCCAATACATCTTCAATGCCTGAAGTGTGTGGAAATGCAGCGTTGTATTTTAATCCACTGGATAAATTCTCTCTCACTTCCTCCATACAGGAAATGATTTTAAATAATGATTTAAGAAATGAACTAGTTACAAAAGGGTTTCAAAGGGTAAAGGAATTTTCATGGAAGAAAATGGCCCAGGCATTTAATACTGAAATAGAAAACCATTTTACAAATAATTAAAATTTTAAAGCGATGATTGAAATTAGCTGCTCAATTGTATTGTTTCATAATCCAGTTGATGAAATCAGAAAGGCTATTGAAAGCTTTCTTAACTGTACCAAAAATATCAGGTTATACCTTGTTGATAATTCGGCAGATGACTCTTTGCGGTATAAATTTATTTCTCCAAATATTGAGTATATTTTCAATGGCAAAAATCTTGGTTATGGTGCTGCACACAATATTGCGATAAAAAAAGCGCAGCGGAAATCAGAATACCACATTATTATGAATCCGGACATAGAGTTCAAACCTGCAGTTCTGAATGGACTCTATGACTTTATGCAAAAAAATAGAAACGTTGGTTTAGTAATGCCAAAAGTTACTTACCAAAATGGAGATACGCAATACCTATGTAAAAAACTACCTTCGCCGGCAGATTTATTTACCAGAAGATTTTTTCCTGGTCCGTTGAAAGCTTGTGTAAAGAATCTTCTTGAAGCATACGAGCTCAGACATAAGGATTATAACGCCATAATGGAAGTTCCAAATCTTTCAGGTTGTTTTATGTTTATAAGAACAGAAGTATTTGCCAATGTAGGTTTGTTTGACGAACAATACTTTATGTATCTGGAAGATACTGATTTAAGCCGGAGAATTAACAGATATTACCGCACTGTTTACTACCCACTTGAAACCATTACCCATGGATATCAGAAAGCTTCCTATAAGAGTATTAAACTAATGAAACACCACCTGAAATCATCTGTAAGGTATTTTAATAAGTGGGGTTGGTTTAATGATCAAAGCAGGATGTTTGCAAACAGATCTGTCAACTTAAGCTCATTTAAACCTTACCTGGAAACCAAGCTACAGTTGCCAAACCCACACCAAGAACAATATATTATTCCTGCTTAAAAATGAAGAATAATTATCCTGCTGGTGTTTCAGTTATTGTATGTTGTTTTAACAGTGCTGAAAGAATTGTAGAGACTTTAACTGCGCTGGCCAACCAAAAGTGTGATCAAAAAGTGCCCTGGGAAATTATTGTTGTTGACAATAATTGTACTGACAATACCACGGTGATTGCGGAACAAACCTGGAAGGATTTAAAAGCTACAGCTGATTTACGAATAGTTGTTGAACCCTTACCCGGTTTGGCAAACGCACGAGAAAAGGGAATTTCAGCGGCCAGATTTTCTATAATAGTTTTCTGCGATGATGACAATTGGCTTTCAGAAAATTACCTGCTGGGTGTTTTTGATATTTTACAAAGTGATAGTTCTATTGCAGCCTGTGGCGGTATGGGTGTGCCGGTTTTTGAAACGGAAGAACCGTTTTGGTTTTATAAATATTCAGAGGCATTTGCACTGGGATCTCAGGAAATCAATGAAAAAAATGGCCGGCTGTTAAATTTATATGGAGCTGGTTTAGCAATAAACAAAAGCATTTTAGATGAACTGAAAAATGGTGGTTTTGACCAGATATTAAAAGGAAGAACAGGTAAAAATCTATCGTCGGCTGAAGATACAGAGTTGAGCTATGCTTTTGTGCTAATGGGATACCGGTTATATTGTGCTGAGGACCTGAAGTTTTTTCATTATTTACCGAAAGAGCGGTTAACATTTGATTATTTAAAAAAATTATTTATAGCCTTTGGCACCGATGGGCCTGTACGAAATCTTTACAATGCATATTTAAGCGAAAGCCTGTTTTATCAATTAATTAAAAACTGGTGGTTCCATTTTGCACTCAGTCTATTTCGTCTTTTCAAATACATGATACTCCCTCCCAAAAAATATGGCAGGAGTATTTACTTGGGCTGGAGTATTGCTTATATAAAACAGCTACTTGCTCTTCATAAATGTTATGACAAACTTAAAAAACAAATTGAGTCCATCAAAAAAATCAAATCTTCAGCTGTAGTAAACAACCTTGCCCCAAAAAGCAATTTATACTATGAGACTAATTAAGTAAGTATATTTTTTAACAACAATAATAGTATAAATATTGCGGGCACGTAACTTTCATAGGCTAAAAAAGATTTCTGTATGACCAACCCTTTATTCTCTGTTGTTGTACCAACATATAACCGTGCTGAAAAATTATTAAGATGTCTCAGGTCTTTGAATGCCCAGACCTACACCAATTTTGAAGTAATTATTTGTGACGACGGATCGGATGACCAAACAAAGGAAATAGTAGACAACTTCAGATCCGGAATCAACTTCAAAAAACTTCATTACTTTTTTGAACCAAACTGGGGCGGTCCGGCACGGCCAAGAAACAAAGGAGTAAAAGAATCGACTGCAGAATGGATCTGCTTTTTAGATGCTGATGACGCCTGGTATCCTGAAAAACTGGAAAGCGTAATTCCATTCCTTACCGAGTTTGATTTGATTTATCATGACTTTAATCTGGTACTTCCTTCAGGTAAATTAAAACCATTGATTAGCCGCCAATTAAAACCGCCGGTATTCAATGACCAAATGCTTAATGGCCACAATGGATGTATTATAAATTCAGGCGTTTGCATAAGAAAGTCGCTGGTGAATAAAGTAGGAGGCGTGAGTGAAAACCGCCAGTTGATAGGAGTTGAAGATGCGGATCTATGGTTAAGGATAGCGAGGATTACAGACCGATTTAAATATATTCCTTTACAATTAGGATACTATTATCTGGATGGTGGAAATCTTACGGTATACAATAATACAATGATTAATAAACTCCAATACCTCTTCAGTCTACACAGTCCTCACCTGGAAAACAATCGCCTAATTAGTCAGGCTAAAAAAACAAACGATTACCATGCAGGTAGAATAAATGAAATGATGGGTAACTACCGGGAAGCACTCGCCCTGCATATCTCTTCATTAAAATCCCCTAGCAAAAAACTGGTCATACGTTCAATTTTTTGGATCCTGTATCTGTATGGTAAATTATACTTTTTTAATTTACGCGTAAGCAAAAAAATTAACCATCACCCATCATTATGAAATAAGGTACTTGGTTAATTTCCCATAAATAGAGAGATGATTTGTTAAGTCTTTAATCAGTAAAGCTGCAAAGCCTTTTTATAAAAGATAGAGGAAGTTTAAAGATTATTAAAATTTAAGAAAGTTAATTCTATAATAATACTTAAAAAGGTACTTGCCTTTTGGTATTTCATAGTTTTATATAAATTACCATTATAATGATAGTCAGCTCTATAATAATAATATCAGTAACCCTTTTTTTAGTTTGTTACTCCATAAAAAAAATCATTTACATATCTCATAAGAAACATCTTTTTGATGAGCCAACTGAAATCAGAAAAATACACAAAACCAAAATACCCAATCTTGGAGGTGTTGCAATTGTTGCTTCAATGATCGCCATTTCGTGTTTGTTTCTTACACCCGCTAACATTCCGCATCTTAATTATATTATCATTGCAATATTCAGTCTTTTTATATTAGGACTTACGGACGATCTTGTAGGTGTAAATCCTACAAAAAAAATAATTGCACAGTTTGGTGTTGCGGCGACCATCGCTATACTCGCAGACTGCAGGGTTAGCAGTTTTCATGGTATAGCTGGTATTTATGAAATCCCCTATTTGGTTAGCATATTACTCTCTGTTGTGTTTATTATTTTCTTTATCAATGCCTTTAATTTGATAGATGGAATTGATTGCCTTGCAGGTAGCATTGGCTTAATGGTTTGTATTGTATTTGCTTTTTATTTTTTTTACCTTAATCAACCAGGCTGGTACTTTGTTGCTGTTGCAATGTGCGGCTGTCTGCTCGGATTTTTGTTCTTCAACCGTAGTCCGGCAAGAATTTTCATGGGTGATACCGGATCAATGTTTTTAGGGTTGATTGTTGCCATGCTTTCAATCAAATTCATGGAATTGAATCAATCAAATCCTAAAGCAGTCTTACCGCCTTTTTTTAAATCGGCTCCAGCCTTGGTGTATGCACTCTTAATTATTCCTTTTTTTGATACAATAAGAATTTTTTCCATGCGGCTTCTAAAAAGAAAATCACCTTTTGAGGCCGACCGGAATCATGTTCATCATCGCCTGCTTGATCTTAAGCTGACACATATGCAGTCAACAGGTATATTACTGCTTGTTAATTTGTTTTCCATCATCACTATATCTTTACTGGTAAACATTAAAACTGAGCTTTTGATTTTGTTTGACACGGTGTATATCCTACTGCTGAATGGCTTGCTATCTTTCCTTCTTTTTAAGAAAAAGAATACCTTACTGAACCAGATCAAACAGATTAAGCCACTCAAGCCGATGCCAAAAAATATATTTTCTCCAGGCAAAGAAAGTACCGTCTTAAAATAGAAAATATTTTTTCTCAATTTGTAATGAAAACGGTTTATCCAGGAGCTGAAAATTATTCAGAAAATTATCGTCACAGCTATTTATTTACTTTAACCAACCTGTAATAATAACATATCATTAATTTTTTTTTTCAGTGGTAAATTATAATCAAGTAATGATATTTTAGCGCAAATTAGTGAACATGGAGAAAGTACTGGAAGACAGGGAGTGGAAGGAAATTATAACCAATAAAAGCAATCTTTGGACATTGAATCTGAAAGAGATCTGGGATTACAGGGATCTTTTAGTTATCTGGATGAGACGTGATATATTGTCTATTTATAAACAAACCATTCTGGGACCAATCTGGTTTATTTTGCAGCCAATATTAACCACCGTTACCTACATCGTTATTTTTTCCAGGGTCGCAAAATTTTCTACAGCCGGTATTCCTCCTATATTGTTTTATTTAAGTGGTACTATCCTCTGGAGTTATTTTGCCGAATGTATTACAAAAACTGCTACATTTTTTAAAGACACAACCCCGATATTTTCAAAGGTGTATTTTCCAAGGCTGATTATACCACTATCACTGGTATTAACAAACCTGGTAAAATTTGCAATTCAGTTTTTGTTGTTCATATGTGTCTATAGCTATTTTGCTATCACGACAAATGCAGTTCATCCGAATATTTATTTATTACTACTTCCATTATTAATTGTGCTGATTGCAGGACTGGGTCTGGGAAGTGGGATGATCATCTCGTCCCTTACAACACGGTATAAAGATTTTGTGCACCTGATTACTTTTGGTGTGCAGCTAATGATGTTTACTTCCCCGGTATTTTTTCCGGTATCCGGTTTGGAGGACAATGCTTATAAAAAAATCATTCTGGCAAATCCCATGACGGGTATTATTGAGGCATTTAGATTTGCTTTTACCGGTAAAGGATATTTCAGTTGGGAACTTTTGGTATATGATGCAGTTTGCATGTTACTGTTGTTATTTATGGGTGTTATTATTTTTAATATAGTAGAAAAAGATTTTGTTGATACTATCTAAAGTCTATTCTTCAGTTGTTTATTACTTTTTATGATCTCAGTTATTATTTGTTCTATAAATCAATTATTCCTCAATAGAATAAAAATAAATATTGCGGAAACGATTGGTGTAGTACATGAGATAATTGTTATAGAAAATAAAACAAATAAAGGCATCTGCGAAGTGTATAATCTTGGAGGAGAAAAGGCAATCTTTCCATTCTTATGTTTTGTACATGAGGATGTTGAGTTTTATACAGATAACTGGGGAACGAATATTTTAAATCACTTTAACGAAGATGAGCAGATAGGACTTATAGGTATAGCCGGAGGTGATACCAAGGGCTTGGTACCATCAGGTTGGTTTACTTCTTTTAAATCAAAAGAAATGAACCTGTTGCAATATTCTATAAATGAAAAAAAAGAAGCGAAGCATATATATATATCAGCAAACGAAGGCTATAAATCAAGAAAGGAAGTAGTGACAATTGATGGTGTTTTTTTATGCACCCGAAAAGAAATTTTTAACCATTTGAAATTTGACGACACAAACTTAACCGGGTTTCATGGATACGACATGGACTATTCATTGAACATATTAAGAATGTTTAAAGTAGTGGTAATTTTTGATGTACTGATACTGCACTTTTCTGACGGTAAATTAAATAATGATTGGTTAAAAAGCAGCCGCGTGGTAGCGAATAAATGGAAAAAAGTGTTACCTGTTTCAGTATACAATTTATCCCCTGCTGAATTTAACCGGTTTCATTACCAATCACTACAGGAGTATCTCGCAAATCTCTTTCGGTTAAACTATGGCTATGCAGCTATATTTTATGAATACCTATATTATTCTTTTACCCGCTATTTTAGGATGAGGAGTTTTCTTTCAATGGGGAAATATGTAGTAACTACCATGTACTACAAAACCAGGGGAAATAATTCAGCAAGTAAGGTAATGGAAGCGACTGCAGAAGAAATAAAATACCAGCATTAAAGATAATTGTTACCATAAAAATTATACATGATAAATATTACAAAGCCATTTTTGCCTCCCATAGAAGAGTACAAAGCCTATATTGATCAAATCTGGGAAAGAAATTGGCTTACCAATAACGGCCCCTTGGTAAATGAACTGGAATTAAAACTAAAAGAACAACTGGGAGTTGACTATTTATTATATCTGAACAATGGTACTGTAGCATTGCAGATAGCCATTAAGGCATTGGGGTTAAAAGGGGATGTTATCACGACGCCATTTAGTTATATCGCTACAACTTCCTCTATAGTATGGGAAGGATGTAAACCTGTTTTTGTTGATATTGACCGGGAAACACTCAACATAGATCACCAAAAAATTGAAGCCGCTATAAATGAAAATACTTCGGCAATAATTGCAACACACACTTACGGTAATCCTTGTAATATTGATGCGATTCAGGCAATCGCTGATAAATACCGGCTTAAAGTTATTTACGATGCGGCGCATTGTTTTGGTACAAAGTACAAGGGTAAAACGGTGTTTGCATACGGAGATATCAGCACTACCAGTTTTCATGCTACCAAAGTTTTTCATACCATTGAAGGGGGGGCTGTTTTTACGAACAATGCTGCTTTACTGAAAAAAATGGCTTACATGAGAAACTTCGGACACAACGGACCTGATAATTTTGCCGAAGTTGGAATAAACGGAAAAAATTCAGAATTTCATGCCGCCATGGGACTTGTAAATTTAAAGTATATTTCATTTATATTAGAAAGTAGGGAACAACAATATAACCGGTACATTAGCTGGATGAAATATCTGAAACTTAAGCCGATAAAAATAACACCTGACTCCGAATTTAATTATTCTTATTATCCTGTAATTTTTGATTCGGAAGAGGCAGTACTTAAAGCCATAGAAATGCTAAACGGGCATTGGGTATACCCCAGAAGATATTTTTACCCATCATTAAATAACCTTGATTACGTAACCAGTTTTGATACGCCTGTTTGTGATGAAATATCCTCAAAGGTACTATGCCTGCCCATGTACCATACTTTAAGTGTGGAGGACATCGATTTTACATGCAGGCTATTATTAAGAGCTCAAAATAATTAGATATGCTTATAGTTGGAGCCGGAGGTGTAGCCTCTCAATTATTTGATGATATAATTACAATGAAGAATGTAGAGTTTGTTTTTTGGAGTGAAACGAAAACTACACATAACTGCATAAAAGATCATTATAAAATATTGCAAACAGACAAAGAGGTTTTAGATTATTTTGCATGTAATTCTAAATCATTTGTGGTAGGTATCTGGGATATTAGTGCAAGAAAAAGATTAATAAAAAAGTTTACAAATTTGGGTGGAGAGCTGGTCTCATTCATTACTCCTTTTTCTTATTTAAGTTCGTATACTTTAGTTGGCAAAGGATCAATCATTATGCATAAAGCGGCTTCAGAACCGGATGTTATAATTGGTGAAAATTGTATAGTAAATAAAAGAGCCAATTTTGGACATGGATGTATAATTGCTACAAACTGCTCAATAGGGCCTTATACTATAATTTCCTCGAATGCAGAGGTTGGAGACAATAGCTATGTTGGTATGGGTGCTATCATTCAACCAAAAATAAAAATTGGTAAAAACGTAATCATTGCAGCCGGCGCTGTAATTACAAAAAATATTCCTGACAATGCAGTAGTCTCAGGGGTTCCAGGCAGGATTCGGTTTTTTAAAAGGGAATGAATACAATTTAATTTAAAGAAATGATCTCACTAACAATGGCTGTTTTTACTATGCTATAAAATTTGGTGATATATATTTTGAAAGAGTATCAATAAACTCATAAAAAAAATCTTTGACTATGTTAATAATAGGGGCAGGAGGATTAGCTGCACAGTTATTTGGCGATTTATTATCTCAAAATGCGCAGGATGTTGTTTTCTGGAGTGAGGTTGAAACGAAATATGGGTTTATTAAGGATAAATATCCAATTATAAATTCAGATGAGGAGGTATTTAATTATTTCAACACTGTATCCAAATCTTTTGTTATTTGTGTTGGAAGTATAGATGATCGAAAAATATTGTTAGAAAGGTTTAAAAAAATGGGAGGAAGGGCAACCTCTTACATAAGTCCAAACTCAATAATCAGCCCATATATAACAGTAGGATCGGGTTCTATTATACTTAGCAGGGTTGAAATTGAACCAGGTGTAAACATTGGGGAGAACTGTTTAATTAATAAAACAGCCAATATAGGCCACGGCTGTACTATAGGATCAGATTGCGAGATAGCACCAGGAGTAATAATAACAGGCGAGGTTTTAGTGGGAGAAAATTCGTACATAGGCACTAGGGCTGTTATATTGCCAAAAGTAAAAATTGGTAAAAATGCAGTCATAGCTGCCGGTTCCATAGTGAAAAAAGATGTTCCTGATAATGCCGTGGTTTCCGGTGAATTTGCCTCTGTAAAATTTTATAAAAAATAAGGTTGCAATTATTGTCGGTTATCTAAAGAGATATCAATCTTTTAATTATTTAAAAAGTATTTTGCAATTGGTCACTCTCCGTTTTATGCCGGGAGATTTTAGTAGCCTAAATGATATATAAACTCCACTTTAAATTTATGCAAATAAGTTACTTACGTTAAATTGCCATGATTTTAAACAAGGTATGGGGAGTTATTGCCGAGAGCAATTTGCCTGCTTTTCTTTATGTTATTAAAAGAGGTCAATATATTTTTTACCATAGAAAAATTATAAAATATAGCATCCTTCTTAAAAGTGATAACAGACGGAACAATAAGAAACCCATACCTGCAAAATCTGCGGAAAATTAAGGTTTTATAATTGTGGTTCTGAATATCGCAGGCCTGGTCCAAAAGAATAATCCAGTCATGTTTAAACAAAGATTGGAAGGTTTTCGGTTTATCATTTGCCGGGTACTCCTTATCATGAAACACATAAGTATTGCATAAAATACCGATTGTAAATCCCTTAAAAAGAACCCTGTGTGCATAATTATTATCTTCACCGTAGTGAAAAAAAACAGGATCAAACCCTCCCGTCTTCATCAGGCATTCGCTACTGATTAGCCAGGCAGCCGCATTAACAAACGAAGTGTTAATAACACCATCAAAAGACTGTTTATGCAACAGGCTGGCCGTAACTAAATTCTTTACATCAGACTTGCTTAGATAGTCATAAAAAATTCTATCAAACTCCTCCCCTGTGCCTGTAAGATGTATTGGACTAATAATTCCCAACAATGGATTTTCGATATGTGCCTGCATTAACTTTGAAATGGTATCTTTTTCAACCCAGGCATCCTGATTTAATAAAAAGGTATAATCTGCTTTATGCTCCTTCGCAAGTTTTAAACCTATATTATTTGCCTGGCCGAAACCTAGATTTTTTTCTGTTTCAATCAACTGTACTGAAGGAAAATTTGCCTTTATAAACGCAACTGTATTGTCGTTAGATCCATTGTCAATTACTATAATATGGCTGTGTTGGCTACTTTCAAAAAGACTTTTGAGGCATCTGTCAATCCATCGCATACCATTGTAAGTAGCTATTACAGAATACACATTTTTTGAGTGCATGATTTTTAAGTTAATTTATTTGTGCTGAAACAGTTACCCGGTACTAAAAGTTAATTTTACAAAATCGGGCTAAAATTATGTTCAATAGTTTATACACACTTAAACAAATCATTATCATTTATGCTTTTCTCTGTGTTGATGGCGCATTTTAATAATGCAAGATTTTTGGGGGATTCTTTAAAGAGTGTATTTGACCAAACTTATACCAATTGGGAAATTGTTATTGTTGATGATGGTTCAACAGATGAATTTGAAAATGTTATCGGTAACTATAAAAATGATGCCCGCATAAAAGTATTCCGGAACGGAAAAAACAGGGGTACTGCTTACACCAAAGCAACATGTATTGAAAAAGCCAGCGGTGAAATACAGGGATTTTTGGACCCTGATGATTTGCTGCATCCCGATGCTCTTCAGATTATGGTGGATGCTCATGTTGAAATGCCGTCCTGCAGCATCATCCACTCTACCCATTATATTTGTGATGATAAAATGAATATTATAAAAGTTGCGCCTTATCCCAAACCTTTACCTGAAAACACACCCTATCTGCTGGTTGGGGATGGAAGTATCCATCATTTTGTTTCTTATAAAAAATCTAGTTTCAATAAATCAGCTGGACTATCACCAATCAGGGAATTTGATAAATCGAGCGACCAGGAATTATATTATATTTTAGAGGAGCAGGGCGATGTATTCTTTATCAACAAACCGCTTCATTATTACCGCATTCACCAGGGTAGCATTTCGAATAACAGCAATGTGGCGATCGCTACAATACAGCACTACGACATTATTGAAAAAACCTGTTTGCGCAGGATACAGGAATTAAAAAGCAGTCATAAAGCTGATGCCGCTTACTGGATAAAAAGATACAAAACCCGCTATTACAAGATCAGGATATTTAATAGTTTTCGTAAAAAGCAATGGGGGCATTTTATAATAAGCTTAGTTATGTTTCCTTTTGTTGGTGGTATGCAAAATTTAATAACCTACGTTAAAAAATTACCGCAGGAAGGGATGACACTGGTAAAAAAATCCTTTGTAGATAACCCGCAGATTTTAGATTTACAGAAATCTGATAAGTAATATCATTTGAAATAATAATTTTAAGTTTTTTATTTATGAAAATAGCTCATGTGCTGCTTGTTCACAAAAACCCTCAGCAAATTGTGAGGCTAATAAAAAGGCTCGCACATCCTGATGTTGATTGCTGGGTGCATATTGATAGAAAATTTGATACTCCTGCGTTCAGACAGGTTCTTTCATCAGAAAATATTTTTTATGTAACACCAAATATAAATGTAGAATGGGGTTGTTACAACACAGTGGAAGCAATGTTATTAGGAATGCAGCATATTATTGCTGCTAAAGAAAATTATGATTATATAACTTTCTTGAGTGGTCAGGATTATGTGCTGCAGCCCACCGCCGTCTTTTTAAATTACCTGAAAGCAAATGATGGTCTTGAATTTATTGGCATACAACCTTGTGAGGTATCAATTGACAATATCATCCGTCTGAAAAAATACCACTTTAATGATTATTCTTTTTTTGGTAAAAATCTGCTGGAAAGATTTATCAACAAAATTTCTCCCTACAGAAAATTTCCTTACCCTTACGAAGTAAAAAAGGGACCTCAATGGCTGACAATTACTAAAAATGCCGCAACATATATTGTAGATTTTGTTGCTAAAAACCCAAGGTATGTCAACTATTTTAGAAAAGTACATATCCCGGATGAATTTTTTTTTCAGACAATTTTATTTAATTCAGAATTCAAGCACAAAATAAAAGACGGGGTTTTTCACTACACTGACTGGTCAGAAAATAAAGCACATCCCAGGCTGCTTACCATAAACGACAAACAAAATATATTAGCCTCTGATTATTTCTTTTCAAGAAAATTTGATGCAACAATTGATGCTACTATTTTAGATTTAATTGATAAAGAAAAATTAGCCTTAGTATCATGAAATATATAAAGATGCCTTTTTATTGTATAAAAATATTTAAGTACACTTCGCTGTTTATTTTATTATTAATATCCTGCAAAGAAAAAATAACCAGCCAGGTTATTTTGCAAGAAAGGATAAATAGTTTTAATAACGATTGGAAACTATTTACTGGTGAAGTAACAGGGGCCGCAGAAAATAACTTTGATGATTCCAAATGGCGCCAGTTAAACTTACCACACGATGGAAGTATAGAGGGGTTATTTAGTAAAAGTAACCCGTCTGGTGCAGATGGTGGCTATCTGCCAACTGGCACAGGGTACTACAGAAAAACATTTTTTTTACCACAAGATAAAAAAGGCTATTGCTTTTTTATTGAATTTGATGGTATTTACAGAAACAGCGAAGTGTGGATCAACAACCATTATCTTGGAAAAAGGCCCAATGGATACATTTCTTTCAGATATGATTTGACAGGTTTTTTAAATTTTGAAAGTAAAAAAAACATATTGCTTGTAAAGGTTGATAACCAGGCCCAGCCTAATGCACGATGGTACACCGGCAGTGGTATTTACAGAAATGTTTGGCTTACCGTTACCAATAAAATTAATATTAATCAGTGGGGTGTTGCAATTATTGCTGCAAAAATAAAAAGGCGTTCCGCAGAGCTTAATATCAGCACCAATATCAATAATATTTACGGCGCTTCAAAAAATCTTGAAGTTAAAAATATTGTTTTTGATACCGATAACCAGCAGGTGGCAGAAAACAAATCACTTATCAAGCTAAATACAAATGCTCAAAAAAATGATCAGGCGATTGTTGTAAATGATCCTCATCTATGGTCGGTTGATGAGCCATATTTATATACTATTGTAACACAGCTAATAGAAAATAATAAAATTATTGATGAATATAAAACCAGGTACGGCATCAGGAGTTTTACTTTTAATAACCACACCGGGTTTGTATTGAATGGTAAATCAATAAAAATAAAAGGTATTTGCAACCACTCAGATCTGGGGTGTTTAGGTGCAGCAATAAATAAATCTGCCATAAAAAGGCAATTAAAAATTTTAAAAGAAATGGGTTGTAATGCAATAAGAACAGCACACAACCCACCGGCACCGGAGTTGCTGGATTTATGTGATGAAATGGGTTTTATTGTAATGGATGAAGCATTTGATGTTTGGAAAACAGCAAAAACATATTTTGATTATCACTGGAACTGGGATGAATGGCACAAAAGAGATTTGGAAGATCAGGTAAAAAGAGATCGCAATCATCCATGTGTATTTATCTGGAGCATCGGCAATGAAATTCCGGAACAACTTAGTGAAAGCGGAGGTATTATTGCGAGAGAGTTGAGAAATATTATCAGAGCAATTGACACTACACGGCCTATTACCGCAGGCAACAACCTGCCTTATAAAAATAATAAAATTATACAATCCGGCGCATTGGATATTATAGGTTGCAATTATCACAATGATGAATGGTACGATTTTCCATCTTACTATCCGGGACAGTCTTTTATTGGTACCGAAACAGTTTCAGGATTACAAACAAGGGGGGAATATTCCTTTCCGTCAGATAAAGTTGTAAGGTGGGGTGACCCACAAAATCCTGTTTTTAAAAAAGCGGCAGATAATACCTGCTCAGCTTACGATCAGGAATTTGCTTACTGGGGGTCAACCCATGAAGCAACATTAAAAACTTTTAAACAACATGATTTTGTTTCAGGCATGTTTGTTTGGTCTGGCTTTGATTATTTGGGCGAACCAGTGCCTTATGCATGGCCTTCCAGAAGTTCTTATTATGGTATAATTGACCTGGCCGGTTTTCCAAAAGATGTGTATTATTTATACCAGAGTGAATGGACAGACGAGCCGGTGCTGCACCTGTTTCCACATTGGAACTGGCAAGAAAATGAGCTGGTAGATGTATGGGCATATTATAACAATGCTGATGAGGCTGAGCTGTATCTGAATGGGAATTCATTGGGTGTAAAGAAAAAAATAAACGGTAATCTTCATGTAATGTGGCGTATCCCTTTTCATGCAGGAATATTAAAAGTTGTAAGCCGGAAAAATGGTAAAAGTGTATTGGTAAAAGAAATAAAAACAGCCGGAGCAGCAGCAGCAATTGTACTTTCTGCTGATAAAAAGAAACTTAATTTAAAAGACAACGAGCTGGCTTTTATAACTGCTAAAGTTGTCGATGCATCAGGCAACACTATTGCAAATGCAGATAACAGGATAATCATTGAAATAGATGGCAATGCTTTAATAGCCGGTGTAGATAATGGCAATCCTGTAAGCCATGAACCCTTTAAAGCAAATAACATAAAAGCATTTCACGGGTTGGCACTTGCAGTAATTCTGCCTGAAAAAAATAAAGGCAGAATTCTAATCACTGCAAAATGTGAAGGTTTAAAATCTGGATTGGTAACCATAAATTCTTACTAAAAAACTCTTTTAAAAATGCCTGAAAAAAATTGCTTTCTTTTTATAGCCTCCATTCACCTCATTTGTTTTACAAGTTATAATTGCTTACTGCAAACAAGGCACACTGACATTATCAAGGCCGAATCAAAAAATAATTTTTCTAAACGAAATGCAGATGCACCTGCAAAACAGCGAGATACTAACAACTATACACTTGCAATGAAAGATGACTTTGATGACAATACACTTGATACAAAAAAATGGCAATATTATGAAGAAAATACCATCCGTGGTTTTGGCAAAATCCTCCGCTCAAATGTAGAAATCTCAAAAGGAACATTAAAACTATTTGCGAAAAGAACAACTGATATAAATGGTAATGATACTTTTTCTTCAGGTATGATTAGTACACAGCATAGTCTGAATCAAAAATACGGGTATTTTGAAATCAGGGCAAAAGTCAATCAACAAACAGGTCCGCATTGCGCTTTCTGGCTGCTACAACACAGTGTTGGCGTTGTAAATAAAATACCTAATCCATCTGTCTTTGGGACTGAAATAGATGTATTTGAATATCACCGGGCAACCGGCACAGAAAACTTATATTTTACGCTTCACTGGAACGGTTATGATTTTTCAAATAACTCCCATCGAAAAGTATCCAGTACCGCATTAATACCCGGCATTGCAAATGGCTTTCACCTGTTTGCACTTGAATGGACGCCTAAGGAATACATTGTTTACGTTGATGGTGTTGAAAAAGCAAGGTCAAATATTGCAGTATCTCACGTGCCTGAATTTTTAATTCTCAGTACAGAAATTGTTGGTTTTGGGGGTGACCGGTTTCAAATGAACAGCACTGCATCTGACGTTTTTGAGGTTGATTACATTAAAGTATATGCCAGAAATCCAGCTGTTACTATTTATGGAGATAATGATTACTACGGCTGGGTATCAGAGCCGCTTGTGCCGAGATGGTACACTACAAATGAACTCAGCAAATATGGTATTACAGACAATGATGCGTCATCGATAGAAATACCAAAAGGGTGGAAAGTAATTGCGTATGATGAAGATAATTTTAAAGGGGATTCTGTTGTTGTTACCAACGATTCCAAATCCGCAGGTGGTTTTAATAACAAATTATCTTCCATTAAAATTACTAACAACTAAAAATTTATTTTTAGATAGCGTTATGTAATGTTTAAAACGTAATACTAGGAATGCTAAAAAAGATTATCAACTACATCAGAAACAATCCCCGGCAATTAAACCGACAATACCTGGCGGATATTTATATAAAGGGTGAGGGAATTGAAATAGGTGCATTACATCTTTCCTTTGCTGGTAAGAAATAAAGATGCAGTTGTTAAGTATGGCGACAGAATGGGAGAGAAAGAATTGCGGAGCCAATATCCCGAATTAAATGATAAGCCACTCGTGCCTGCTGACTATATCGCAGATGGCGAATTACTGGAAACTATAACCGATAACAACCATGATTTTGTAATTGCCAACCATTTTATTGAACATTGCCAGAACACCATCCTTACAATAAAAATATGCTGAGGGTTATAAAACCGGGAGGAATAATTTTTCTTGCAGTACCCGACAAGCGATACACTTTTGATAAGTCAAGATCGGTTACAACGCTTAGCCATATTATACAGGATTATGAGAACAGTCCAGTACATGGCAAAGAGCAGCATTTTTATGAATGGGCAAAAATTTTCAGTGCAGAAAGGGACGAGGCCTCTATAGCAGCATACACAAAAAATTTAATTGCTGCTGACTACTCCATACACTTTCATGTGTGGACAAAAAAAGATATGGATGAGTTACTGATTTACCTGATGACGGTTTTAAAGTTTGATTTTGAAATAGTATTGTCGTTAAGGCCCGATGGATCCAATGAAAATGTATATATCTTAAAGAAAATTACAGCGGATGAATTTTTAGGTTAATTGAGTATTTTATATTTTAAAAAATTCAAATTTTAGGACCCTGTATAAATGCAACTAAAATGACTTTTAAAAGTAACTATGAAAGCTGCAGCAATAAATAAAAAGTTTTTACAACCGCTAACCAGGTGGCAAAAAGAACTGGAATTGTTTTCTCAGGAAGCGTTTGATAAAAAGCCCGATTCCTCAGGTATACTAACACATCACTTCAAGTACTTTAAATTTCCATGCAAAACAAATTGAGGTTTGCCTGTCAGACAGCAGTAATAAAAATAAGCGGAAAACTTTTATAGGCAGTCTGTCGCTGCTCATTAAACGTATTCCACCGGTTGAAATTAAAATACCACCGGAAGAGAATAATGAGCCATTACAAAACAAGAGTAAACAACTTATCAGTGAAAGGTAACAACGTTTAAACGAAATATTTACAGTGTTGTCCGTTAAAATTGACACTGCTAAAACCAATGGAAAAACCAATCATCCGGGTATGGGTTACCTGAATGCCAGGGAATGGTTTGAACTGATTGAACTGCATTTTAATTATCATGAAAAGGATATCAAACAAGCTAAAAGATTGCTTTAATGCAAAACTGTAAAGTGCTGCTTAACGTAGAATTAATGTTTTATTGTTGCAGTTTTTCCTGACATTAATTGCAGTTAATCTAAATTTACTACAGTTATCGTGTATCAAAAAAGTGTGATTAAAAAAATAAAATTCGTCCGACTTTTCTTTTGTTCAAGCAACAGTAACTTTTTTTAAGATTATGAGTATTCAAATGCATAAACTTTTAAAAGTATAAGCCATAAATAAATGATAGTATCCAAATTATCCGACGGATTGGGAAACCAGCTATTTCAATACGCTATAGCAAGGGCTATGTCATTAAAACGCAAAACCAGTTGCTGGCTGGATGTTTCCAATTTTAAAAATGGCACGCTGAGACAATATAGTCTTGGTTTTTTTAACCTGCATTGTAAAGTAGTAGATGAATTTGAAATCCCTTCCTTTAACAGATTTGTGGGTCATAAAATCGGTATAAGTAGTTTTAAGTTTCACTACTATGTTGACAAAATTTGGGAATTTGATTATCAACTACAGAAAGATGCAGCTGGCTGTATTCATCTTTCCGGATATTGGGCATGGCCAGACTATTTTAAAGATATTCATACAGTTCTTAAAGATGATCTCAGGTTAAAAACACCGCTTGAGGCTAATTGTAAAAATTGGGTAGAACTAGCCAGGCAAAAAAATACAGTGTCTCTCCATATCCGCAGATCTGACTATGTTTTAGATAAACATGCTTCAGAATTTTTTGGCAGCCTCGGAATTGAATATTACCAAAAAGCCGTCAGGTATATCACTCTGGCAATAACTGATCCCTATTTTTTATTATTTTCTGATGACCTTAAATGGGTTAAAGAAAAATTTATTCCATTGTCAGGTATTTTAAATTACTCAATTGTGGAAGATGACTGCCTGACACACCCAGCACAGGAATTAACTTTAATGAGCAACTGTAAACATAATATTATTGCCAACAGTACTTTTAGCTGGTGGGGAGCATGGTTAAATCAAAATGAGAACAGCATAATTATTCAGCCTGCTGTTTGGTATGCCGATAACTCAGCGCAGAAACTTTATCAGAAAGGCCACTTAGATATACGTGGCTGCGTCAAACTATAAAAATAAATACTGAAGGCTCAGATAATTCGTCGTCCTGATAAAAAAATATTTTTTTGCAACATGAAAAGGAATTTTATAGCCATCAATATATAAACAACATATAAAAATTAAACTATGACGTTTAACGAAAAATTAGAGGAATATATAAATTCGCCTTCAGAAATAAGTTTTTTTCTGTTTCATTTGCTAAACACAACGCAGCCAATGGTAATTTTTGATATCGGAGCTTGCACGGGAAAAGATAGTTTGAAATATTCTAAAATGTTTCCACTGGCTTCAGTTCATAGTTTTGAACCAAGACCAGACAATGTTGAAAAAATAAATTCTCTTCTTAGCTACTATCAGAAAAAGGAGATTAAACTTACCCAAATGGCATTGTCTGATATAAAAGGAATTGCCAGTTTTCATCTTTCATCCGGAAGACCTGAAAATGGTGATAAAGATATAGAGTACGGGAATAAATCAAGTTCTTTATTGGCTCCTTCTAAGGAAAGCAAAGAACACTTCCCCTGGTTGGTTTTTAATAATACAATAGAAGTTGAAACAGATACACTGGATAATTATTGTACTGAAAATAATATCAACACAATAGATTTCGTACACATGGATGTACAAGGTGCTGAACTATCAGTTTTAAAAGGCGCCATGTCTATGTTAAGTTCTATTAAATTAATCTGGTTAGAAGTAGGTTACGTAAGACTATACGAAAAACAGCCAATAAGAAATGATTTTGAAATTTTTATGAAAAAAAATAATTTTATAAAAATTGAAGATTCCTCTAAAGGACAAATCTATGGGGATTGCTTATTTTTTAATAAAAGACAACTGGACAACCCTTATTTTTTAATGAAAAAATATATCCCCTTTTTGATTAAGAAAATTTTTAAAAAAAATTAAATAAATTCCCATGTCCGGTTTATCTCGCTTTAGTTTGAACAAATGTAAATGCCATGAATAAAAACAGGTCATTATTTTTTATTTCTCAATTTCATAAAAGGCATTTCAATATACTTATAAGATAAAATAGAGAGAATAATAGTCAACACCCAATATAGAATATACTTTATTGTTAGTGCTGGAATATTATTTATACCTGGTAAATTAATAAACCATATAATCCAGTTTTTAACAATCTCGGCATGTAACAAATACATGGAGTAAGAGATTAAACTGATAATAGTAATTATTTTATAAGTAATTCCTTCGGCGGCCTTTAGCTGACTTAAAAAGGGAAGTAATAATAAGGTAGCAACAGCTTCTAGTATAAAAGAAAAATTGCAGAAATAAAATGCGGAATTTATAAAAATGAAATCTGTAAAAATTTTTATGGTAACGTGTAAGATTATTCCTGCAATAAAAAAACGGGTTTTATTTTTGATCCAGTATAACTGCTTATAATAAAATAACCAAGCCCCGGTAACACCAAACATCAAGCTGTCCAGCCTTGTAATAACAGCATTTCTAAACATTTTTCCAAAAATTTCAACACTATCAACATTGATGGTTGTATACCTGTAGTACCTGTAAGCAATAGTTAAAAGTATAACTGTAATTGCAGTCGACAATACTCCTTGCCTGGGTTTTAATTTTAGCACTGCAATATTGGTAAAAATAATTATTGGTATCAATAAATAAAACCATTCCTCTACGGCTAAGCTCCAGGATACTAAAAAAAAAGATAAGCCTGCCTGATAAAAATTTTGACCGAAATAAAAGAAGTGTTTTGTCTCCCAAATACTAAACCCCTTATCAAATAAACAATTTAAAACAATCAATAAAATAAGTACAAAATAATAAAGGGGTAGCGTCCTTATCCAGCGACGAGTCCAGAATTTATGTAGGGTATTCAGGGTAGGCTGTTCGTTTTCTAAAATTTTTATTAGTATCCCTCCTATCAGAAAGCCGCTAAGCACAAAAAAAATACCTACACCATCTGGTATAAACATAGCGGTGAGGTTTTCTACATTAACAGAAAGCAGGTTGCTCCCATGCCCTAAAACAACCACAAAAATTGCGACGGCCCTTAAAATATCTAAACCGTAAATGCGATTTTTATCAAAATTAATTTTAAATACAGTTTTAAATTTATTCATTAGTTATACCAGATAACCTGCTGCATAATCCAACATGTGCGTTATATCAATAATTACTTTCTTGCCAAGTACAACCAGCATCAAGGCCTTGTCTGCGTAAGGCGATGGCAAGATTAAAAAATTTATTCTTGCTATAATGGATAGTTGATTCATATTCTGATGCCAAACTGCATCAAGAAATAACTAACCATTACCTGCGTAAATTAAGCCCTCTTTTATTGTTTTAGGAGCTATCAACATTATCAATTCGTTAATTACATAAATAACGGTTAGCAATTTGTTTGCCGATTCTTAGTGTTCCGGTGGCTGCAATATTTAAGTTTCTTTGATAGATAAAAAAATTTTTTACTAATCTAAAAATTTAGCATAAAATGCTATAGAATAAATTTTTAAGCTATTAAAATATGTTTAATTCAGAAGTAATGAATTACAAAACTCTTTTTTATTATAGTGCCAATTTCATACAATTTTACACCAATTAAATGCAGCAGAATTAAAAAACCGCCCCAAATTAATTGGGGCGGTTCAACTTTACCTGATGTATATGGAGTGAATGATTTATTTACCAACCAACTATTTCTTCATCAGTTTCATCATTACTTTTTGTGTGCCTTGTATAATTTCTACAACATAAACACCTGCTGCTAATTTATATCCTATCCGCAAAGTGCTGTTAGCTGCTACACCAGATTTTCTCTCTACTACCCTGCCCATTACATCGGTAACATTTACAGAAAGTGGTTTATCGTCACCACTTGTTGT